>ERZ857840.590-NODE-590-length-50877-cov-3.823974_pt1 | contig 50877 bp, 43 predicted proteins | sample MGYA00519760_ERZ857840 | MGnify/ENA primary metagenome ERZ857840 (study PRJEB31778, sample SAMEA3449371) | human gut metagenome | biome: human gut; feature: human-associated habitat; material: faeces | place: United Kingdom | collected 2010/2012 ... | reverse complement strand
ATTATAAATTATTTTTTTAAAATATATTTCATAAATTATTCTCAATCGTATTTGCAATATGTTCCGGAGACAAACCATGTTGTTCTAACAAATACTCGTATTCTCCTACTTGGGAAAAGTAATCTCCTATCCCCAAACGTAACAGGGGCGCATGAACAGAATATGTACTTAACGCTTCTGCTATCGCACTTCCCAACCCTCCAATGATACTGTGTTCTTCCACACTCACCACTAATTTCACATCTTTCTTCAAAATATCCATATCCAAAGGTTTGATTGTATGCATATCCACTACATCTACCGAAATCCCCTTTTCTTCCAATATTTTAGCAGCTTTTAAAGCTCTATCAACCATACTTCCCGTAGCTATGATTTGAATTTGATTTCCTTCTCTGAGACGAATCCCTTTTCCTATCTGATAATTGAATTCCTGTTCATATATCACAGGACAATTCAAACCTCCCGTGAACCGAATATAGACAGGCTTATTTAATGTCCACGAAGCATAAAATGCTTTCAATGCCTGCCCTGCATCCGAAGGAGATATAATTGTCATTCCCGGAATACATCTGATAATTCCCATATCTTCTATAGCATAATGCGTATTACCCATAAAAGTTAGACTAAACCCGGCATTGATCCCTACTATTATGAGCGGAAACTTCATGTAACCGCAATATTGCCGGATTTGTTCGAAAGAACGCATACTGATAAAACAGGCCTGAGCTACTACTACGACCTTGCGATTCTCACTCACCAATCCTGCAGACATACCGATAAGATTCTGTTCTGCAATACCTGTATTAAAAAAATGATCCGGATAAGTATTTTTAAATCTTTCCAAGCCTGCAACCATGGACATATCAGCCGACAATATGAGTAATTCCGGATAATCTTTTACTAATTCCAATGCTCCCACTCCGAATACTGCCCCGCTTTCTCCGAATTTAGATAAAATTCTGGCATTTAATTTATTAATTTCCATAAGTCCTATCAAATTAATGTCTTCAAAGTCTCTTCATATTGTTCACGGGTTAAAACGCAATGATGAGATAATTTATTATTTTCTAAGGTTGCAATTCCTTTTCCTTTAATGGTTTTTGCAATGATCACTTCAGAACGAGAAGCTCGTTGTGTAAGTTTCTTCAATAAAACCTCGCAATCATGACCATCTAGTACATAAGTATCGAGTCCAAAAGAATTGAATTTTTTTTCTAACGAGAACATATTCATCACTTCATGAGTATATCCGTCCAACTGCAAGCCATTACTATCTACAATAAGAGTCAGATTCGTCAAGTTATAATGAGAAATAGCCATCAACGATTCCCAAATCAATCCTTCATTACATTCACCATCTCCTAGTATTACATAGATCCTGTTGTTAAAACCGGCTCTTTGACATGCTAATGCGACTCCTACAGAAAAAGACAGTCCTAAACTTAAGCTGCCTGCCGAAAACTCAATGCCTTTTTCCAAATTCCGGCTGGGGTGCCCGTAAAAATGTGTACCATTTTTATCAAATGACTCTAATTCCCCATCTGTAATAAAACCGGCTTTCCATAATGCAGTATAGTAAGCTAAAACACAATGTCCTTTACTTACGATCACCCGATCCCGTTCAGGAACAACAGGCAAAGTATTTTTTATGATACAAGAGTACAATACTGCAAAAATCTCCATAGCAGAAAACCCTCCGCCAATATGAGAACCATTTTTACCAGTACTTAACGCCATATCCAAGGCTTTCTTTCTCATCTCTTTTGCCCATTGATTAGCAAGTAAAACTCTTTGATCCATTTTTTCCATAACTACATTCCTCCGTCGATTCGTATAACCTGCCCATTGACATATGATGCCTGATCAGAAGCCAGAAATAATATCACTTTTGCGACTTCTTCCGGAGTTCCTAATCTCCTGATTGACAAATTGTTTATAATATTATCAGCCAATTGCCGATCTATCCCTGACTGTATATCCGTATCTATAAATCCTGGGGCTACTGCATTAACTCTTATGTTATAAACAGATAATTCCCGGGCTAAAACTTTTGTAGATAAAATCATTGCTGCTTTACTTGCTCCGTAACCACAATTTCCAACGGTACTGTCAATACCAGCAATCGAAGCTAAATTAACAATCGCCCCTGCCTTTCTTCTGGACATTAGTTTTACGATATATTGAGTCACTAATAAAGAAGCAAAATAATTGACCTGAAACATCTTTCTTACTTCTTCCAATCTTGTCATCAATAAGGAAGAAAACTTCGCAATACCAGCATTGTTTACCAAAATATCTATCGGTATCTTCAATGCATATACTTCTTTCATTGCAGTTTTAATACTATCTTCATCCGATAAGTCACATTTTATCGGATATATCTTTACATTATACTTTTCTTCCAGAGATTTGTAATAAACGGTTAAACTATCGCTTAATATACGGGTACATGCAATAACAGAAATCCCATTTTGTATAAATAGTTCCATTGTCGCTTTACCGATTCCCCGGTTACAACCTGTAATCAGAGCTATTTTATCCATTATTATTTTGATTACTAAATTTATTATGAATCGATTTCAACGCATCTTTAAACAGAGGATCTTTACTAATACTATAATCGATTCTTTTCCTAATAACATCTTTAAAATTTTTCCCTTTCAATAATGAAACAATTATCTTTCCGCCTATAATCCACATTTTGTAAAATAAAAATTTGAAAAGGAAAAAACTTTTTCGCGGTTTGAGCAAATTACAATAAATACAATCCGGATTATCACAATGTATTTTCTCATAATGATTGCCTAAAGCACTTTTCCACACCTCGAATTCATCTTTAGCATTAATACAGGTCGCCAAAGCTTTTCCTACAGCCCCTTTTATCCAAAAACCGCTTTCATCAAAATATTTATAGAAATGATGGCTGCCAAAACATCCTCCTAAGTCTGTTCTCTTGAATAACTTTTTGCATCCATCCTGATCAAAATAATACACCCGGAACAATCCTTTCAGCAAATTACGTTTAGTCAATCCGTAATATTCTTCCATATAATGCCCTAAAGGCATCCCTACATTCGTATCATGACAACCGAACACCAACATTTTAGCATTCAGTTCAATTAGCTTTGCAAATGGTGTATAGGCCAAAGAAGATGCGTCGTGATCAGCAGTGAGATATTTTGCATATTTGCCATAAGCAACATAGGAACACTCAGGATGTCTGCTTCTTTCCCTTCCGGGAATATTCAATAAAAAGTTGGCAAAAGCCCCTCCTTGAGTAGAGGGAGACTTATCTGTAAAAACTTTTCCTTTAGATAAATTCCAAGGTAAATAAGAAGAAGTATAGGCCGTTGTCATCACACTTCCATCTTCCCCAATGACTTTGCATAAGGCCTCAAAAAAAACTTTTCTAATGTCACCATCTATTTCTCTGGGTAACCCGATAGCTCCCAGATTTCCTTTTATAAAAACAGTATCTCCGGATGAAATTCCTAAATCTCTGAGATCTTGAATAAGGGTATCCAGATTTATAATTCTATGGGTAAAATGTTCTCCCATTATAAACTCTAATATTTCAACCCGATAAATCTTATCCTAATATTTACAGTTTCACAACTATCAGGATTACATCATCAGAAGTTAATGTGACAGACATTTACGAATGATATGCAACAAATCCGTTAAAATCCACTTAACGAAACTTTGTCACTTTTTATCCTTTACCGAATATTTTTAAGGAAGGTTTTCAATCTTACAATTTTTTCTCAGTCGCCTCTACACTATCATTTACTTTGATACACCTCTTTCAGGCGAGAATAAATATTTTTAATAGTTTCTACCTGCCGGATTAATTCATTCAGGGAATCAACAACTTCTTTTGTACCCAAAGGATAATCATGTGATACAGTATTTCTCAGTTCCCGGATATATACCCAACTTTCCACATCATCAATCAAATTTAATCTCTCCAAACGATTCAGAATATCCCGCATCGACATTGTTGAAGTATCTTCATACAACCACTCCAATATATATCTGAATAATTTGGCTCCTATTCCATCCTGAAGTTTAGAGAAGCGAAAAATAAATTGATCCAAACGCATAATAGAATCACCATCCAGATCCGGATAAGTTTCTTCATGAAGGGGTACATTCAATCCTCGCAAAGCCTCATCTATCCGTGAAATATGTATCTTACAAATCCCAAATTCACGTTCTATTCGTTCTACCAATTCCTGCCTCTTATCCATTAAACTAAACGTATTCCCGTTAATAAAGCTTCTTTCACCACCGGATTGTCTTCATAATCCCCGATGACATCTATCTTTCGATCTCCCAGAGCCAATTTCAGTTTTGCCATCATACGGACACATTCTAAAATACCTTTTTTTATACCGGAATTCCGAACTAATAAATCAATATCGCCACCTCGTTTAATATCATCCGTCCGCGAACCGAACAAATACACTTCAACATTCCAGCCATAAATTTCCCGGGCAATTCGAACGATGGTCTCTATTTCTTTCTTAGTTAAACGCATAATATCAATGCTATTATCAACAAAGATAAGCATTCTATCTACAAACTCCAATACTTCAACTCATGAATTTTATCCCGGTATATTCCCTTCACATCTACCAATACTGCATTATCATAAGTTAGCGATTTAAAATATTTCTCATCCAGATTTTTATAAGCATCATGTGAAACAGCCACAACAATAGCATCGTAATTATCCCGGGGCTTTTCGATCAGTTTAAAGCCGTACATTTTCTTCACTTCTTCCGAATCGGTATAGGGATCAACAACATCCACATCTACACCGAAATCTTTCAGTTCGTTAATGATATCCACTACTTTGGAATTCCGGATGTCAGCGACATTTTCTTTAAATGTCATTCCCATGACCAGCACACGGGCACCTAAAATTCCTTTTCCCATGCCAATGAGCTTTTTCACCAGCTTTTTAGCAATATATCCGCCCATCGTGTCGTTGATAAAACGTCCGGCACTGATGATCTGACTGTGATATTTCAATTCATTGGCTTTGTATACCAGATAGTACGGGTCTACTCCGATACAGTGGCCCCCTACTAATCCCGGATAGAATTTCAGGAAGTTCCATTTGGTCCCGGCAGCTTCCAGCACATCGTAGGTATTAATCCCGATGCGGCTGAAAATAATTGACAGTTCGTTCATCAAAGCGATGTTGACATCCCGCTGAGTATTTTCGATGATTTTTGCAGCCTCGGCCACTTTTACATTCGGTGCGCGATGTACGCCCGGTTTAACAACCAATTCATATACTTTGGCGATCGTGTCCAGGGCTTCGGGATCACAACCCGATACAATTTTAATCGTATTGGGCAAGGTATGGACCTTCTCTCCCGGATTGATCCGTTCGGGGGAATAACCGAACTTAAAATCCACACCGGCTTTCAGTCCCGAAATTTCTTCCAGCACAGGAATACAATCTTCCTCCGTACAGCCCGGATAAACCGTGGATTCATACACCACATAATCCCCTTTTTTCAAGGCTTTTGCCACCGAACGCGTTGCTCCCAGCAATGGAGTCAGATCCGGTTGGTTATGATCGTCTATCGGTGTAGGAACGGCAACGATAAAAAAGGAAGCCTTCCGCAATTCATCAATAGAAGAGGTAAATTCGATATCAGCATTTTCAAACGCTTCGGAATCCAGTTCTTTACAGGGATCTATGCCCTGGCGCATCATCGTCAGACGCTCCTCGTTAATATCAAAACCTATCACTGAAATCTTTTTGGCAAATTCAAGAGCTATAGGCAAACCGACATAGCCTAACCCAACCAAAGCTAATCTGGTCTCTTTGTGAACTAATTTATTGTACATGGTTTAATAATAATTCGAATACTATAATTTAAATACTTTCCCGTCCTTCAACTGGTACTTTTCGTGGCTTTCCGGGCATTCGGCAATCCCTTCAGCATCAAAATAAAGCCGGTGTCCATACTCGCTCATCCAGCCCAGCTGACGGGCAGGATTACCTACCAACAGGGCATAATCGGGTACATGTTTCGTCACGACAGCTCCGGCACCGATAAAAGCATAGGCGCCGATATCGTGTCCGCAAACAACGGTAGCATTTGCACCGATTGTCGCCCCTTTCCCTACATGAGTCCCAGCATACTGGGATTTCCGGTTGACGGCACTCCGGGGATTGGTAACATTAGTAAATACACAGGAAGGCCCCAGGAAAACATCGTCTTCACAAATTACTCCGGTATAAACCGATACATTATTCTGCACTTTTACATTGTTTCCCAAGACGACCTCCGGAGAGATCACTACATTCTGACCGATATTGCAGTTCGTCCCGATCACACACCCTGTCATAATATGACTGAAATGCCAGATTTTCGTTCCTTCCCCAATCTGACAATTTTCGTCTATAACAGCCGTTTCATGAGCAAAATATTTCTGTTTCATAATCAGGATTTATAAAATTCTTTGATCCGTTCAATGACAAGATCCTGCTGTTCAGGGGTCATTTCAGTATGAATCGGCAGTGACAGTACGGAATAAGCCAACTGCTCAGCCATGTCCAATGATTCGGCAGCCCGTGTAATAGGCTTAAATGCTTCCTGCTGTTGCAAAGGCAATGGATAATAAATCATCGCAGGAATACCTCCCTCCTCCAGAAATTTTTTCAAAACATCCCGACGGCCATTCAGCACTTTTAAAGTGTATTGATGGTAAACATGAGTGGAATAAGGCATCTCAGCCGGAGTAATTATCCCTTCTATACCACTCAGCCTCCGGGTATAATACTGAGCAGCTTCATAACGTGCAGCACCGTATTCATCCAAATGTTTCAGCTTCACATCCAGAATAGCTGCCTGTAAGGTGTCCAGCCTGGAATTACATCCCAATACCGAATGATGATATTTTACTTTCTGACCATGATTGGCAATCATCCGGATTTTTTCGGCCAACTCATCGTCATCTGTCATCAGTGCCCCGCCATCTCCATAGCATCCTAAATTTTTGGACGGAAAAAAAGAAGTGCAACCGATGGTCCCCATTGTTCCGGTTTTCTTTTTGGTGCCGTCTGAAAAAGTATATTCAGCCCCGATTGCCTGAGCATTATCTTCTACAACATATAAATGATGCTCGGAAGCAAATTTAAGAATAGGCTCCATATCACAGCTCTGGCCGAACAGATGCACCGGAACGATAGCTTTCGTCTTGGCAGTTAAAGCCCGCTCTATATTCTTAACGGTAACATTGAAAGAAGTATAATCCACATCGACCATAACCGGAGTATACCCGAGCAGACCGATCACCTCCGCAGTAGCCACGTATGTAAAAGCGGGGACAACCACCTCATCCCCCGGTTTCAGACCGAGAGCCATCAAAGCAATCTGCAAAGCATCGGTACCATTACCACAGGGAATGACGTGCTTCACCCGGTTATATTCCGCCAGATGAAAAGCAAATTCCTTTACTTTAGGACCATTTATAAATGCGGTTGTGTCCAGCACCTTTTGGATTTCAACATTTACCTCCTCCCGGATTTTATTGTACTGACCTTTCAGGTCGACCATATTCAATTTCATTACCATGCTTTTCCGAATCTTATCTGTCCCAGCCAAAAGGATGTTTTACCAAAGGAAATTTTGCCAGCGGATGATAATCGCCTTTCAAACCGATCGGTTCTGCATTGCGAATCGTATGTACAATGTTGATACAGTTACGTACTTCGTCCAAACCAAAGCCTTCTCCGGATAAAATGTGTCTGTAACTCTCCGTATGCAACTCGGTAAATCCCTGACTGAACTCAAATTCTTCTCCTTCGATCTGAATGGAACGATAAGTACGTTTTTCCCCCTGCACGGCATTTTCCGGCAGATTATCGCCGTTGATACTCAGGAAATACCGAACCCGAGCCTTCTCTAAACCTAAGAAACCAGCTACCCGATCATGACTTTTCACATGTACGATATTTTCCTTCACCGGACCGAAAATCCAGGTCAGCATGTCATAAAAATGAACTCCGATATTGGTTGCTACTCCACCGCTTTTCCGGATATCTCCTTTCCAACTGGTATAATACCAGTTTCCGCGTGAAGTGATATAAGTGAGGTCTACGTCGTATACCTTGTCTTTTGGCCCCTCATCGATGCGTTTCTTCAGAGCTTTGATGGATTCGTGGAGCCGGAGCTGAAGAATATTATTGACTTTATGCCCAGTCTCCTTTTCAACTTCCGCCAGGGCATCGATATTCCAAGGATGCAATACTAAGGGTTTTTCACAGATTACGTCGGAACCCAGCCGTAAGCCGTAACGAATATGTGCATCATGCAAATAATTGGGGGTACAGATGGATACCATATCCACTTGTTTATCCGTCCTTTTCAATTTTGAACAATGCCTGTCGAACAGTTCCATCTCAGTAAAAAACGAAGCTTCAGGGAAGAAACTATCCATAATTCCGACACTATCGAATTTATCATATGCCGCAACTAAACGGTTACCGGTATCTTTAATAGCACGTAAATGGCGTGGGGCGATATAGCCTGCCGCACCGATCAATGCAAAATTTTTCATTTGGAAATATTATTAATAATTTAGATAAGTCAAAATTGGAAAGAGACATAAAAACACTAAATATCAATTTGATGAAATATTTTATTTAAAGTGATTTTATGAAATTTTCATGGTTAAATAATCCCCGAAAAAACGCTCGTTTTTATTGGTGGAAAAACTGCTGATTACCCTGTTTTAGATTTATTTTGTCCAGACCAACAATTTATTTTCGCCGGGTATAAAGTATTCGGCTTCTTGTTTGGGCAAAATGATTGTATAGCAAATTTGTCGTTTTACTATTTTACCGGCCTTCTGAATCAAATTTTCAAAATAATCGACATCTATATTTTTACCGGCAATTACTAAATCGATCAGATCGGAATCCTTCCCGACAGCAAAATCACCACGTACCCATACTTTCGAAATATCTCCGACCCGTTCAACCACCTCTTCTATAACCTGAGTGATTCCGCTATGCTTTAATACCAACCGATGAATATCATTGAAAAGGGGATGAGCGGAATTAGCATGATATACCTTTCTGTTTCCTTTGTTCTCGGCTTTCAGTAAACCGGCATTTTCCAAGTGGTTCAGTTCAAGACGAAGGGCATTCGTCGATTCTCCGAATTCGTCGGCCAGACCACGCAAATAAGCATGAGTAGACGTATTCAGAAAGAATTTCAGCAATAACTTGATACGGGTTTTGGATGTAATCAGACTATCCAGCATGGATTCGTAAAATAAAACTGCTATTTACAGCTTCGCCTGGTAAGTCCCATTTTCCATATAGGACAGAAAGAAATTTGAATGAGAATGCAAAATAGTTTTGTTTTTGCGCAACAAAATTACTCATTTCTTTGGATAATATCAAAAGAAAAACTCATTTTTATCCAGTTATAAATTTTTCCATACGCAATATATCATTAAATAACTAAAAGACAATATATTTGCATATTACATAATATATTGATTATGATAAAAATACCAGGCACTAAATTTTCGCAATCACGGTTTTCTTTTGACTGCCAAAGGCTGGACGTTATCACCTGCATATGACATGAACCCAATGCTGAATGAGTATCAAAATTTGCTTGTCTCATCAACTTCCAATAAAGCAGACCTTAATGTTTTGCTTGATACCTGCGAAGATTATATGCTTAACCTGAAAACTGCCCCAAAAATTATTTCAGAAGTAGTTGAAGCTATGAAAGAATGGAGTAAACTGGGGATATGACTTGAAATCTCTAAACGAGAGATGGATATGTTTACCGGAGTGTTGGATAAACGACGAATAGGTATTGCTATTTAGTTAGTAATAACATGTGAACCGGAGTCAGAACTATATTGGACTGCAATATGCAAAGTATACAGTGCATTTTTGATTTGATCAGTCCGGATTACAACCGATCATCCTCTTCATTTCTTTCTGCCTCATCACTGTTCTTCCACTCCTGTCAGTCAATACTACTATAACTTCCCCCTTTCACTCTATTTTTATCTCCCACCCCAATAGGAGATATAACAAAGGTGTATCGGAAGTGAATCGGTAATAATGTAGGAGAACACCTGAAATACACCTGAAGAAGACCAGAAAAATGCCAATAAAAACGAGCGTTTTTTCCGGAGGATTCATTCATCTCATAATACACTTTAAGCTGACAGCCTTAAACATATTATATTTAATACTTTACCGATAAAATATTTATAATAAAATTATATAGCAATGCTAAACAATAAATCAGTTCTTATTACCGGAGGTACAGGTTCCTTCGGTAAAAAGTTTGTAGAGACTATATTACGGGATTATCCGAATGTCAAAAAAATCGTTATTTACTCCCGGGATGAGTTGAAACAATTTGAACTAAAGCAAAAATATCCGGAAAAAGATTATCACCAATTACGCTTTTTTATCGGAGACGTTCGGGATGGGGAACGTTTGAAACGCGCTTGCGAAAGCATTGATGTCATCATTCATGCAGCGGCAATAAAACAAGTTGATACGGCAGAGTACAATCCGGATGAATGTATCAAGACCAACGTTCACGGAGCACAAAATGTAATTAATGCAGCTTTACAAACCGGCGTGAAACATGTAGTTGCATTATCGACGGATAAAGCTTGTGCACCAATAAATCTTTATGGAGCCACAAAACTGACTTCTGATAAATTGTTTACAGCTGCTAATAACATCAGCGGCTCTAAAGATATTAGGTTTTCTGTTGTTAGATACGGAAATGTTATGGGATCACGAGGATCTGTAATTCCATTTTTTATTAATAAGCGGGATAGTGGAGTTAAAGAACTACCGATTACGGATATGCGGATGACCCGCTTTAATATCTCCCTTCAAGCTGGAGTGGATCTGGTAATGTTTGCTATTGGGCATCATTTGGGAGGTGAGATTTTTATTCCCAAAATCCCCTCTTATCATATTGTGGACGTAGCTAAGGCGATTGCTCCGAATTTACCACAGGTAGAAGTAGGCATCCGGCCCGGAGAAAAACTGCATGAAGAAATGATAACCGCTACTGATGCCATGAACACGATAGATTTGGGAAGGTATTATGCTATCTTACCTTCGGTTTCTTTTAAACATCAACGTGAGGAATATTTGGAACACCACCAGGCAAAACTTGTTCCAGAAGGTTTCCATTACAGTTCCGACCAAAATGAAGAATGGGAAACTGTAGAATCTTTAAGAACCAAAATCAAAGAATTTGTCGACCCAAATTTTAAGGTAAAATGAACATGAAAGCCATACCCTATGGCCATCAGCATATTACAGATGAGGATATACAGGCCGTAATAGAAACTTTGAAGTCAGATTATTTGACTCAAGGTCCTAAAATTATAGAATTTGAACAGGCATTTGCCCGCTATGTAGGTGCAAAATATGCGGTTGCTGTCAGTAACGCCACCGCAGGGTTACATTTGGCAGCCACAGCTTTACAGGTAAGGTCGGGTGATAAAGTGATCGTGACACCTATAACTTTTGCGGCGAGTGCCAACTGTATCCGCTATTGTAATGGAATGGTCGTATTTTGCGATATTGATCCGGATACTTATTTAATGGATATTAAAAAATTACGTCGGTTATTAGAAACGAATCCCCCAAGTACTTTTAAAGGAATTGTTCCGGTAGATTTTGCAGGTTATCCTCACCAGATGGAGGAGTTCCGACAACTGGCAGATGAGTATGGCTTGTGGATTCTGGAAGATGCCTGTCATGCTCCAGGTGGATATTTTATAGATAGCAATGGTGAAAAACAGTTTTGCGGAAATGGAAAGTTTGCCGATGTGACAGTCTTTTCCTTTCATCCGGTGAAACATATCGCTACAGGAGAAGGTGGAATGGTGACAACCAATGATAAGGAATTATTTGATCGCTTATCTTTGTTGCGTACTCATGGTATTACTAAAAATCCGGCTTGTTTACATGAAAATCATGGGGGATGGTATTATGAAATGCAGGAATTGGGTTATAATTACCGTTTAACTGATTTTCAAGCAGCTTTGGGATTGTCGCAATTGAAACGTGCCGATGAAGGGCTGAAACGTCGTCAGAAGATAGCTGTTCGCTATAATGAGGCGTTCAAAAGAATAGCAGACATTCAAACACCTTATGCTTCGCCCGATGTTTTTCATGCTTATCATTTATATATTATTCAAGTGCCTGATCGTTTAGATTTGTATAATTATTTGCATGAAAATGGCATTTATGCCCAGGTACATTACATCCCGTTACACCTAATGCCCTATTATCGTGAACAAGGCAATAAACCGGGTGATTTGCCTGTTGCCGAGAAATATTACAGCCGCTGTTTGAGTCTTCCGATGTTCCCAACCTTGACGGACGAAGAACAGGAATATGTAATTAAAAAAATAGAGTACTATTTCAATAAATAAAGCGATACAGGGTATTATATTCTGTATTAGCTCTATAAATAAACCATGAACAATAAATTAGTATTGGGTACTGTTCAGTTCGGTTGCCAGTATGGCATAAATTCAGCCGGACGTCCTGATGAAAAGACAGTTCTAGAAATTCTGGATCTGGCCTATCATTCCGGGATCACGAATTTGGACACCTCTTCTGCTTATGGAAATGCAGAATATATTTTAGGGAAAGTACTTTCTGCAAGTGATTCTTCTTTTCAGATTATTTCCAAATATCCGGAATCTGGTAAGTCTGTAGCAACTGTTTTAGATCAGACATTAACAGATTTACACGTATCTTCTGTTTATGGGTATTTACTTCATCATTTCAGAGTTTACCAGAATAATCCAGAAATATGGAAAGAATTTCTGGATTTGAAAGAAAGAGGGAAACTAAAGAAGATCGGTTTTTCATTGTATTCCCCATCTGAATTGGAAATATTATTGACTGATGATGTGCCCTTTGATCTGGTTCAATTTCCTTATAATGTATTTGACCGTCAGTTTGAACCTTATCTGGAATTGTTACATAAACGTGGTGTAGAAATTCATGTACGCAGTACCTTTCTGCAGGGGGTATTTTTTATGGTCCGTGAACGTTTGCCTGAAAAGCTGAAACCTTTGGCCCCCTATCTTACCAAACTGGATGATTATGCACAAGCAACAGATATGACGGTTGCAGAAGTGGCATTGAACTTCAACTTGCAGAATCCGTTCATTGACGGAGTATTGATCGGAGTGGATTCCGTCGGGCAATTGCAGGATAATCTCCGGAATATTTCTGAGAGGAAAGTGGAATTGTCCATTGATGTAAAAGAAAAAGAATTATTAAATCCTGGGAATTGGAAATGAAAATATTAGCAATAACGCAGGCGCGTTATGGTTCTACCCGTTTGCCTGCCAAGATCCTGAAAAAGGTAAATGGAATGACGTTACTGGAAATTCATTTACGCCGGATTCTGCAATCGAAGTTAATATCCAAACTGAAAGTGGCGACAACCAATGAGGAAGGTGCCGGATATATTGTAGCTGTTGCCGATAAGCTGGGTGTGGAATGTTATAAAGGTTCTGTAGACGATGTTCTGGAACGTTTTTACAAAGCGGCAGAGCCTGAATGTCCGGATTATGTAGTTCGTCTGACTTCTGATTGTCCTTTAATTGATCCTGCTGTAATTGACGCTGTTATACAGAAATGCCTGGAATCCGGTTGTGACTATGTTTCCAATGTGTTGGAACCGACTTTCCCGGATGGGATAGATACGGAAGTATTCCGATTTCCGGCGTTGAAAAGAGCCTATGAAGAAGCAACATTAAAAAGCGAACGGGAACATGTCACTCCTTATCTTTGGAAAAACTCGACTTTTAAGGGCGGAGCCATGTTTACTTCGGATAATTATTATAATACGGAAGATTTGTCAGCAGAAAGAATAACAGTGGATACGCCAGAGGATTTCGAACTGGTCCGTAAGGTAATCGAGGTATTGGGTATTGATCGTCCTTATATGGATTATATAAATTTTCTAAAGGAACAGAAAAGCATTCGTGCTATCAATCAAGGTTGCAGCCGGAATGAAGGGTATGAAAAATCAATTAAGAATGATGTAAAAATAAAAAAATAAGATCATGGGAAAAGGTCAGGAACTTTATAAAAAAGCTAAACGTTTGATTCCGGGAGGAACCATGTTGTTATCCAAACGTCCGGAAATGTTTTTACCGGATCAATGGCCGTCTTATTTCAGCAAGGCGAAAGGATGTAAGGTATGGGATCTGGACGGTAAAGAATATACTGACGTGTCTATTATGGGAATAGGTACCAATACCTTGGGATATGGTCATGAGGAAGTGGATGACGCTGTATTCAGAGTCGTGAGAGATGGAAATATGTCAACTTTTTGCTGCCCGGAAGAGGTGGAATTAGCCGAAAAGTTAATTGAATTGAATCCCTGGGCCGGGATGGTCCGTTTTTCCCGCAGTGGCGGCGAGGTGAATTCGATAGCTATCCGCATTGCCCGTGCTGCCAGTGGAAAGGATAAAGTTGCTATTTGTGGCTATCATGGCTGGCATGACTGGTATTTGTCGGTGAATTTGGGCGAAAATGACGCACTGGCAGGACATTTGTTACCGGGTTTGGAACCGGCAGGCGTACCCCGTGGTTTACGAGGTAGTACGATCCCGTTCACTTATAATAATTTCGAGGAATTGCTGGATATTGTAAATCACAATGACCTGGCTGCGATAAAAATGGAGGTGTGCCGGAATATGGGGCCTGAAGATAATTTCCTGCAAAAAGTAAGACAGTTGGCTACGGAACGTAATATCATCCTGATTTTTGACGAGTGTACCAGTGGTTTCCGTCAGACTTTTGGTGGCCTTTACCAAATATATGGGGTGGAGCCGGACATGGCCATTTACGGTAAAACACTGGGAAATGGATATGCCATTACTGCTGTCGTGGGAAAGACAGAAATTATGGAAGCTGCCCAGAAAACATTTATAAGCAGTACATTTTGGACAGAACGAATCGGTCCTGCGGCAGCTATTGCCAGTTTGAAGGTGATGGAGCGTATTCATTCCTGGGATATTATCACCCAAATAGGAAAAGAGATCAAACAACGTTGGCAGACTCTAGCTGATAAACATGGTGTGGCAATAACACAGTGGGGAATACCGGCATTAGCAGGTTATACTTTTGAAAGTAAAAATGCTTTGGCTTATAAGACTTATATTACCCAGGAAATGCTTGCTAAAGGATATTTAGCAGGAAATTCGGTATATGCTTGTATTGAACATACTCCGGAAGTTTTGGATGGTTATTTTTATGAACTGGATAAGTTGTTTGCCGATATCCGGGAGTTCGAAGATGGACGGGATGTGATGAAGGAACTGAAAGGTCCGGTATGTCATAGCGGTTTTAAGCGTTTGAATTAAATTTTCAGATAATTCTATCATAGATCCGTATTGTGCAAAAAATTTATTTTCGGGCAGATGCCGGAGCAGAAATTGGGTATGGGCATTTTATCCGTACGCTAGCATTAGCGGATATGTTGAAAGATGATTTTTCTTGTGTGTTTGTAACACAAGCTCCGACAATATATCAGAAAAGTGAAGTTGCCAAAGTTTGTGAATTGGTAGAAGTTCCTGCAACAGAGGAAAAATTCAGGCTGTTTCTGGACATGTTGAATGGAGATGAAATAGTGGTGTTGGATAATTATTTTTATGATACGGATTATCAACAGAAGATCCGGGCGAAGGGATGCCGACTCGTGTGTATTGACGATATGCACAATAAGCATTATGTGGCAGATGTTGTGATTAATCATGGCTTAACGAATGAAAATCTTTTCGACACGGAATTTTATACGAGGTTATGCCTGGGCTTGGATTGGGCTTTATTGCGTGCTCCTTTTTTAACATGTCAGCAAAATAAGAGGGCTTCTACCGATGGCGTTAAAAAGGTCGTATTGGGTTTTGGAGGTTGTGATCATTGGAATCTGACCGGTAAGGTTTGCTCACTGTTGTTGGCGACTCCCGATATCGAACAGGTGACGGCTATTATCGGAGATGCTTACCAACATTCCTATCTCTGTGATCCCCGTCTTTGTTATCGTAAGAATCTCGGAGCTGCGGAAATAGCAGAGCTATTTTGTAAAGCGGATCTAGCCCTATTGCCTGCCAGTACGATGTCTTTTGAAGCACTGGCTTGTGGAACGGTTCTTGCTACGGGTTATTATGTAGATAATCAGGTAGAAATTTATCATGAATTGGTGAAAAGTGGCAGGGCGTTGCCATTGGATGATTTTTCAGATGAACGATTGAAGCAACGGCTTGACCAGGTACTGCATCTGCCCGCACCGGCTACATGGAAGAAAGGGAATATACGGAAACATTATATCGAATTATTTCATACTTTATGCTTTAAGAATTACCGGATTGGTACATTTCATTTTATTGATTATCGGAATTTATCTGAGGCACAGCATCTGGAAGTCTGGCAAGCACGGACAGATAGCAGGATTTGTTGTTGGATGAGTAATCAAACTATTTTTTCTTTTGAGTCACATCTTGATTTTGTAAATAGTTTACGTTCGTTTTCTGACCGATTTTTCTGGGCGGTATATAAGGATAATTGTTTCCTTGGTTCTGTTAATATACATGTAATGGATTCGGGTTATGCAGAGAGAGGTATATTTATGAATCCTTGTTTGGTAGGTAAAGCAATGGCAAAAGAAATAGAAGAAAATGCTTATTCTATCTATCGGAATTTGGGAATTTCTGTACTGAAAGCTAAAGTAAGAAAGAATAATATACGTTCTCTGAAATATCATCAGAAAACAGGTTACAGTATAGAGTGTGAAAATGAGGAATATTATTTTTTAATTAAAATTTTGAATGAATTATAACCGGGTGTTTATTGTCGCAGAGTTATCGGCAAACCATAATGGAAGCAAAGATGTGGCTTTGAAAACGATTCGTGCTGCAAAAAGGGCCGGAGCAGACGCAGTCAAATTTCAGACGTACACAGCTGATACGATAACTTTGGATTGTCAGAATGAAGATTTTAAAATTAAACAGGGAACTTTGTGGGACGGGCGTTATCTTTACGATTTATATCAAGAGGCATATACTCCCTGGGAATGGCATCGGGAATTGTATGATGTTGCCAAAGCGGAGGGATTAATTTGTTTTTCCTCTCCATTTGACAAGAGTGCCGTTGATTTTCTGGAATCTTTAGGTAATCCGATTTATAAAATAGCTTCTTTTGAAATAACTGATGTCGATTTGATCGCCTATGCAGCCCGTAAAGGAAAGCCGATGGTGATTTCGACAGGTATTGCCACAGAGGAAGATATCCGGTTGGCTGTAGATACTTGCCGGAGTGCCGGCAATAATGATATCACATTATTGAAATGTACCTCTTCTTATCCGGCTCCTATAGAGGAAGCTAATTTATGTATGATCGCAGATTTAGCGAACCGCTTTAAAGTAAAAGTAGGATTGTCGGATCATACGTTGGGCTCTATTGCTGGTATAACTGCCGTGAGTTTGGGAGCATGTATGATAGAAAAACATTTTATTCTGGATCGTTCTATTGGAGGACCCGATGCATTTTTTTCAATGAATGAACTGGAATTTTCACAAATGGTGAAGGATATCCGGACGGTAGAATCAGCTATCGGACAGGTTAACTATGAACCGACTGATAAAATGAAAGCCGGCAGGGCTTTTTCCCGTTCGCTTTATGTGGCGGAAAATATGAAAAAAGGTGAAGTGATTACGGAAATAAATGTCAGGTCGGTAAGGCCAGGATACGGACTTCATCCGAAATATTTACCAGAAATTTTAGGTAAAAAAGTAAATCGGGATATAGAGAAAGGAACTAGATTTACTTTAGATTACATTGATTTCTGATAACTGATATCGCTATGTCTCATCAAGATACCAAACGTATAGCAAAAAATACCATCTTCCTGTATGTGAGGATGATTATTACCATGTTAATTACATTGTACACTTCCAGAGTTATTTTAAATGTCCTGGGAGTGGAGGACTATGGGGTGTACAATATAATAGCAGGAATTGTCGTATTGCTGGCTTTTCTTCAAACGGCTATGACGAATGCCTCGCAACGCTATATTACATACGAATTGGGAAAAGGGGAGTTGGAATCAGTAAAAAAGGTATTCAGTATGAGTATGACGACCCACATTACCATTTCTTTACTTATATTTTTTTTAGCTGAAACGATCGGATTATGGTTTATCAACACTCAATTAAACATTCCGGCCAACAGAATGCTGGCAGCCAATTGGGTGTATCAATTTTCGATTTTGACTTTTATTGTAAATCTTATTCGTATCCCTTACAATGCCTCCATTATTGCCTACGAAAATATGTCATTTTATGCTTATATCAGCATTATCGAATCCATTCTTAAACTATTGATTGTTTATGTTTTATGTATCAGTCCTTCGGATAAATTAATCCTGTATGCTATATTATTATGCGGAGTGGCAATCATTTGTACGTTCATCTATAAAATTTATTGCTGTAAGAAGTTTTTAACCTGTAATTACACTTATTTTTGGGACAAAAAACTGTATTGGCAGCTGATGAGATTTTCGGGTTGGACCATGTTAGGAGGAATTTCGAATGTCAGTGCCCAACAGGGAGGGAATATTCTTCTCAATATGTATAATGGTGTCGTATCCAATGCGGCATTCGGAATTGCAAATCAAGTGAGCTATGCGGTGTATGCCTTCTCTTCCAATTTCCAGATAGCTTTTAACCCACAGATTACGAAATTACATGCAGTGGGAGACTCTTTGCATTTGAATAATCTTGTAAATAAAGCATCGTTATTTTCCTATTATTTGATGTTATTGTTCGCGGTGCCTTTCATGATCAATACAGAAATCATCCTGAAATTGTGGTTGAAAAATGTTCCGGAATATACCGTCGGATTCTGTCAATTGATGGTCGTTTATCAATTGATAGATGCTTTTCAGGCACCATTAAATACGTTAATATTCTCGACAGGCAAAATTAAAAATTATAACATCTGGTTAAGTGCACTGATATTCTGCAATATTCCCCTCTCCCTTTATTTACTGAGTATCGGAAAATCTCCCTACTATGTACTGGGAATAAGAGCAGGAATCAATTTGCTGACAGCAATTATCCGGGTGGTCTACGTCAGATATTTTATGAATTTTCCATCACTCTATTACTTTCTTCATGTAGTTCTGAAGATTTTAGCCGTAACGGTTTTAGCATTTTCAGGTTCTATATGGGTGAAAATGAACTTGAATTCAGATACTGGCAGTTTTATTCTAAGTTCACTTATTGCAATTATAATTACAGGTATAGTTGTGTATTGGATAGGAATCGGAAAAACAGAAAGGAGTTTCTTTCATTCTATTCTAAAAAAATACCTCAGGATCGTTAGAATTTATGAATAAAGCTTTTCGTATATTATTTCTGCTTTTCCTTTCGTTTGTATTTATAATGGGCTATTGGGGGGAAAATGAGATGGTTATGCTTACCACTCTATTTTCTCTTTTTGCATACCAATGTATCTATACTTTTCGGAATATCAACGACCGGATAACTTTATTGGTTTTCTTAGTTGCTTTCTTCACTTTTCTAATGGGACGTATTCTCTTGCCCCTATTTACCGATGTGAACGATCTGATTGTCAATATTGGCGGGGCAGAATTTTATACGCAAACCTACTATCACATTTATACGAGCCTTTTTATCGCCTTATTGTTTATTTATTTGGGCTATCACAGAGCTGCCCAAAAAGATAGCAGCATACCGATAACTTATCAGTATGATTCAGTCGGAGTGTTGGCAATACGAAAATATACGAAAAAGTTATCTTATTTTACTTTTCTATTTGCCTCAATTGTCATCTATGAACAAATCCGGTTCGTATTAGTCAACGGATACTTTGCTTTTTATGTTGATTTTGAATCGAACTTACCCTATCCCGTTATATTGGCTGGTGCCCTATTCGATTATTGTGTATATCTTTTTCTGGCAACCATGCCTTCCAAAAAAGAATGCCGGCCCATCATCTTTCTTTATTTGTTCAATGGGATTTCCTACATGGGAATCGGACAAAGAGGTAGTTTTGTTTTAAATTTTCTGTTTGTTATTACCTATTTATTTCTTAGAAATAAAATTAGACTAGGAAATAAACCCTGGATTGGCAGAAAAGGGATTATCTCTTTGTTAATATCGATGCCATTATTGGTCTCTTTTTTATATATTTTCGCTTATATCCGTACCGACAGTAACGTTATCGATAGTAAAAATTTAATATTAAGTTTTATATATCAGCAGGGAGTAAGTGTAGAGGTGATCGGATATACCTATGAATACGAAGATTATTTTCCTAAGGGAAAAGTCTATTCCATTGGTGATATTATTAACTATTTTAATCATAATAAAATAGCACAGGTATTCGGAGATAAGGAACCAGTAAAACCTCAATCAATAGAACATGCTTTAGACGACCATAGTTTGGATGCAGCCTTGACTTATTTTGTAAAACCCCATCTTTATTTAAGGGGTGGCGGTTTAGGTAGTTCTTATATCGCAGAAGCCTGGAAAGATTTCGGTTACATCGGTATCATTATTTTCAGTTATATCTATGGTTTAATTCTGGCACTTATTCCCCAATGGTGCCGTAAAGGATTTTGGTGGACAGCCATTGGTTTTATCATGTATAATAATATCATTTTTGCTCCTAGAGCCAGAGCTATAAAATTTATTTTCGAATTCTTTTCATTAGCTGTTATTCTGATGTTATTAGGCCTCTATTTATATAGCAGATATAAAACTAAAAGGTCAAAATATAAACCTCATTTATATTATTAAAAATCCAGCTTCCATGAAAAAAGTTGTTTTATTGTATAGTAAAAATCTGACAGATCCGACTGGTGCCAGTGCAGTCATACGTATTTTAAATGACAATATTCCTTTATTTCAACAAAATAACATTCATTTATCGGTCTATTCCAGAGATAGGTTTGTGCAAACAAATCAGATGGAAAAATCTCATAGCTGGTTAGGTAATGTCAAGTTAAAAATTTTTGATTTCCTGGCTAATACAGCAAAGACAAATAGTTTAGCAGCTTATTTGAGTATTTATATCAAAAGTATCCGTCCGGCAAAAAAATTGGTCAATTATTATCTAAAACAAGCGGAAGATGCAGAAATAGTATTCATTCACGAAATTTTCACTTGTTATGAATATATAAAAAGAAGAAAAACACATAACAAAATTATTTTTGTTATGCATTCTAATGGAGAAACCTTTAAAATGGAGCGTATATATTACAAGAATTTTGCCAAATCTTGTTTTTACAGACATTTGCTTCAAATAGAACGTACAGTTTTATCAAATATTGATAAAATCGGTTTTGTTGCAAGTATGCCAACCGGACATTTTAAAAATTTGCATCCTGATTTTTTACCTGAAAATGTTTTTTATGTATACAATGGATTGCCTTCATGCTGTTCAAAAAGGAATTTTGCTTCTGATAAAAGGAATATAGAGATTTCATGTATTGGTACAGTAAATGAAAGAAAAGGACAAAGATTTATTGTTGAAACCTTAAATATTTTAAATACGACCGGTTCGTTACCTGAAATCCATTTTACGATTATCGGTGATGGAGCTATTAAAAATGAACTCGAAATATTAGTAAAAAAATATAATATAGAAAAATATATTTCGTTTATTGGAAATTCAAATAAAGTTACTGAATATCTTTTACAAAGTGATATTTTTATATTACCAAGTCTAGATGAAGGTTTTCCAATAGCTATTCTCGAAGCCATGAGAGCATCTTTACCGATTGTTTCAACAAAGGTCGGAGGTATTCCGGAAATGCTTGAAAACGGTGTAAACGGAATTTTTATAGACCCTTCGACCAAAGGAGTGTGTGATTTTATATCGAACATAAATAATTATGACTGGAAAGCGATGGGAGAAAAATCTTATCAGATATTTCTGGAAAAGTTTACCGTGAAAACCATGATTGATTCATATTCCAGTGTGATGAATCAGTTGTCGTGAAAGCTCTTTATAAGATGAAAACACACGAAGAAGCTATCAGGAGTATTGTCGATTTGGAAAAGCAACTTGATCTTTATCGATATAAAGTTTGGGGGATTCCGTTGTGGAACGTGATCAGATACAAAATCAGGAGACAATATTTGTATAAAGAAACTGGGATAGACGAAAGAGCAACAGCTAAATCTCCCAAAAACATAAAAGGGATAATAAAATATTCCTGTCTATCCTTAAAGCAATTTATACATTTTACTACAAAAAAGCATTTTATCGATAATTTAATAATCGGTTTTTCAAGACTTGAAAAAGTAGGAGATTTCTACATCGATAAATTTGTCGATCCGGTCATTGCACAAACAGATTTACAGGATAATTACATCTATATCGAATACGGAAAAACAGGTTGTCACAAACTTCCCAGATGTCATCAAAAGAATATATTCTATCTTGATTTTTTCTATCTTTCATTCTATATTTTAGGAATAATTATCTCTCCATTTATCTTATTGAGTAACTATAACACAATAAGAGAGTTTCATCGAAAAATAAAAACCGGAATAATGAAAGACAAAAGTTATTTGAGGTTTATTCTATTTGCTCTGGGAGAAGCTTTTTTACAATATCATTTTTTTAAATTTCTGTTAAAAAAAATACACGCAAAACGAATTTTTGGAGTCAGCCGGATATTGTTTTTTATGCCGTCATTGGCAGCCAAAGGCATGAATTTACCTGTCTATGAATTTCAGCATGGGATAACCAATGGAGAGACCTGTTTATATTCGGGTTATTATAATCCCGACATCGATCCTGATTATTTTCTGACCTTCGGAGATGCCTGCCATAAAAACGTATTCGGTATTCCGGAAAATAAAATCATAAATATCGGTTGGGCTTTTAAATCGTATCTCAAACAACAACATTTAAATACAGAATTTTTTCCCGATACTTTTTTGGTTATATCAGAACCGGAAATATCTCAGAAAGTAATAGATATTGTTATCTATTTTGCAAATCATTTTCCGGAATACAAGTTTCACATCAGACGACATCCTCAGGAGAAATTTACCGATAAACAAAAAGAGATGATTTCCGGATATGCCAACATTCTCGATGTCAGTAGTCCTGTAAATTCCAATATCGCCATTTTATCCTACGATTTCATAATCGGAGAAAATTCAACGGTATTATACGAAGCTCTTTCAATCGGTAAAAAAGTCGGAAGAATTAATTTTGGAGGATTCGTTTTAAGGCAATATGACCCTACCCAACCGGATGGATTCTATTATATTCATCAGGTAGAAGATTTGAAAGATTTTATATCGACAGGATCTCACGCAGACAATGCAAAAAAAGATATCTACTCAGATTTTAATGTTGATTTATTTAATTCCTTTCTCTCATAATTTCAGAATATGGCTAAATACAAACTAAGGTTAGCAAAACCCAGCGATGCAAAAGAAATAGCAAACCTTCATTATTCTATCCGGGAACAGGGGGCTCCGGGGATTTTTGCCATGATGGGTAAGCCTTTTTTGAAAAAATACTACAAAATAGTACTGAATGATCCGAATGAAGTGGTTATCTGTGCAGAAAACGAAAAAGGCCAGATTGTCGGTTTTAACAGTAGTACCCTGGATGCAAAAGCGCAGATGGACAATCTGCGGAGAAAAAGGGTTCAACTGGCCTTCGCTGCATTTACTTCTATCCTTGCAAATCCGAAATTGATCAAACCTTTATTCGACCGATACAAATCCATGCACACTTCTTCCCCGACCAAATATTTTGTCTCGGAAGGAGTCCGGGGGGAATATTGGGCCTGGAAGGCAGCCGAAAAAGATCCGGTCGGTAGTGTGGAAATGAACATGGCCTACAGAGCTGTATTAAGGGCTTTGGGGGTAAAAGAAGTTTTTTATGAAGTCGATGCCGGTAATAAGAAAGTACTGGCCTATCACAAATTACACAAAGATGTTATCATTGAAACGATTAATCTACCCGATGGCAGGGAAAGATATCTGATGAAAAGCGATCTGACCCGGAAGAATACAAAATAGATTTACAGTGAATGACCGATTATTTATAAAATTAACAGAATAATATTATGGAAAAGTTTATTGAATTATTTGCCAATCTATTCGACGAAACCGATATAAACGTATTTACTCCTCAGACAAAATTCAAAGAATTGGAAGAGTGGAGTTCGCTTATCGCTTTATCGGTCATACTGATGGTCGATGAGGAATACGGAATCACTATCGAAGGAAAAGACATTGAAAATGTCGGTACGATCGAAGAATTATTCAATACAATCGAAAGTAAAAAATAAAGTCCGATGACCTATAATCCGTTTTCTTTATCGGGAAAGACTGTCCTTATTACCGGTGCGGCATCCGGTATCGGGCGGGCAACAGCCATCGAATGTTGCCGGATGGGGGCTGAAGTCATTATCACGGATATCAATCCGGATGGATTGGAAGAAACCTTCCGGCAATTGCCGGAGCAAAACGGGACACATATCCGAATTGTCGCAGATCTGACCAAAGAAGAGGAAATCGAGTCGCTGGCCGATCGTTTACCCCGATTGGATGGTTGTGTCAATAATGCAGGGATAATGAAACTTGTACTTACTCCCTTTTTAACGACAGAAATCATCGAACGTATTCAAAAGATCAATCTGATCGCTCCGATGATGCTTACCCGCAATCTGATAAAAAAGAAGAAAATGAAGAATCCTTCATCCATTGTTTTTACAGCCTCTGCCGGAGGAGTATTCAGGGTATCCGCAGGCAACGGTATTTATGCCACGACCAAATGCGGAATAGATGCCTTTATGAGAACAACTGCGTTGGAATTAGGCGGTAAAGGGATCAGATGCAACAGCGTAAATCCGGGTATGGTCGAAACGAATCTGATCAGATCCGGTCAGTTATCCGGAGAACAACTGGAAAAAGACAAAAAAAATTATCCTCTTGGACGTTATGGCCAACCTTCGGATATTGCTTATGCTATCGTGTACCTGCTTTCAGATGCTTCATCCTGGATGACCGGAACGGCACTGAAAATCGACGGGGGAATGACATTAGCTTAATTGATCTATGATAAAAAGATTTTTGGAAAATAAAGTTTGCCTGATTACAGGAGGCGGTCGCGGAATCGGACGTGCTATAGCCGAACGTTTTGCCGGGGACGGTGCTATTGTTTATGCCGGAGATATTCAATGGGACGAACCGGATCATTGGACGTGTGCCGTGGCGGAAAAATACCAGACCAAAGTTATTCCGGTATTACTGGATGTTACGGACCGGGAGATGGTCAAAAAAACGCTGATGGGGATACATAAACAGGAGGGGCGCATCGATTGTGTCGTTAATAATGCCGCCATTATCTCCAATCAGAAACTCGGCATGGTATTACGTGAAAATCTGGAACAAATGTATCGGGTCAATGTATTCGCAGTGATTGAAATGATTCAGACCGTTTCCCGGCTTATGGCGCGTTCGGGAGGCGGCTCGATCATCAATATGGCTTCGGTTACCGGTGTCATCGGATCTCCGGGACAGGTAGCTTATTCCTCCACAAAAGGAGCGGTCATTACCATGACCAAATCTGCAGCCAAAGAACTCGCCCCTCTGCATATCCGGGTAAACGCTGTTGCTCCCGGTATTGTCAAAACGGAAAGATTCGAGGAATTATACGAAACCGACAGCGATAAAATCGATGTCAGGATCCAAAAGATCGGACTTGGCAGATTAGGTACTCCGGAAGATGTGGCCAATGCCTGTGCTTTTCTTGCCTCAGACAGAGCAGATTATATTTCCGGACAGATCTTAGGGGTAGACGGGTGTGCAGTAATCTAAACGTTTTGAATATGTTTTTGAATATCGACCAGAAAAATCCGGCAGATATCGCTGCTATCGACGATCATGAGGATTCACTTACTTACGGCGAATTAGTCCGTTTCTGTGATCATTTCGGAGAGGTACTGGACAAAAGAACACTCATTTTTATCTTATCGGAGAATTGTATCGGTGCATTTGCAGGATACATCGGTGCACTTTCGAATAAAATCGTACCGTTGATTATCCATAGTCATACAGAAAGCGGATTATTTCAGAATCTATTAGCGGCATACCGACCGGAATATTTATGGCTGCCGGAACGTTTGGGGCATGAGTACGGATCAGAAGTGATATTCGGTTTCAAACATTATATATTGGTAAAAACAGGAATGACACCCCCACCTTTATATAAAGAACTCTCTTTGCTCTTACCGACTTCCGGCTCGACAGGAAGTTCGAAGCTCGTGAGACATAGCTATAAAAACGTAGAGGCAAATGCCCGTAACGTCTCTTTATTATTCGGTCTGGATAAACACGAACGTGCTTTAGCGGCGCTACCCATATATTATACGATGGGATTATCGGTGATAAGCAGTCATATTTATGCCGGAGCGACAATCTTACTGACTGGAAAAAGTCTGACAGACGGAAAGTTCTGGACCTTTATGAAGGAACATCGGGCAACAAGCTTCACCGGTGTCCCTTACAGTTTTGAAGTTCTCCAGAAATTACGTTTTTTCAGGATGGAGCTTCCCCACCTGCAATTAATTACCCAAGGAGGAGGCAAGATGGATGAAAAATTATTCCGCACTTGTGCCGACTATGCAGAGAAAAATGGGAAAAAATTTATCGCCACCTATGGACAGACAGAAGGTACGGCCCGAATGGCTTATTTACCCGCCCATCTGGCAAGTTCAAAAATTTGCAGTATAGGACGGGCGATTCCGAATGGAGAATTATCTCTTGTCGACGAACAGGGAAAACTTATTCTGGAAAAAGAAGCGACAGGCCAGCTGGTATACAAGGGACCCAATGTCACGTTAGGTTATGCTTTTTCCGCCGATGATCTGATCAGGGGAGATGAAAACAAAGGAGTCCTTTTCACAGGGGATCTTGCCAGGAGGGATGCTGACGGATGTTATTACATCATAGGACGTATAGGACGCTTTTTAAAGTTATTCGGTTTAAGGGTGGGATTAGATGAATGTGAACGGATAATCAAGGCCGAATATAACCTGTCCTGTGCCTGTACGGGTACGGATAAAGGGATGTATGTCTACATTACCGACGGAAAATTTACAGATAAAGTCCTGGATTTACTGATCCGGAAAACCCATATCATAGCTTCGGCTTTCAAAGTTATTGCCATCCCAGAAATTCCTAAAAATGAAGCAGGAAAAATATTATACAGCAAATTAATCAAAGAATAACAGATTATACTATGACGAATTTAGAAAAATACAATGAGGCATTTACAACTGTTTTTTCAGTATCGGCCAAGGATTTAAACGATGAGTTCAATGCCGGGAATATCGATAGCTGGGATTCTGTCCATCAGTTAAGTATTGTAGCCCAATTGGAAGAAATATTCGATGTCATGTTCGATCCGGAAGACATTCTGGGACTAACCTCTTATGCTGAAGGAAAGAAGATTCTGTCCAAATACAATGTAGAACTTTAACCATCGGATTTATGGCTCTCTGGAACATAAAGAACGTAAAGCTTGCGGGAGTTGCCGGTGCCGTACCGGACAAAGTCGTCGATACTCACGATTTCGATTTTTTCAATCGGGAAGAAGCCGATGTTTTTATAGATACCGTAGGTATAGAAAAACGATATGTCGCTACAGATGACATTTGTGCCTCCGACCTGTGTATGGCAGCAGCTGAAAATCTGATTGCAAAATTAGGATGGAATAAAGAAGAAATCGATATTTTATCTTTTGCATCCGTTACCGGAGATTACCGGACTCCACCGACCTCCTGTATTCTACAGGAACGTTTGGGTTTATCTGACCGTTGTTTTACACTGGATATTCCTATGGGATGTTGTGGTTGTGTATATTCGATCACAGTCGTCGGGAATATGCTATCGTCCGGTAATCTGAAAAAAGCTCTTTTATTGATCGGGGATACTGCGACACGAATGGGATCGCCGTATGACAAAAGCCGTGTCCCGCTTTTCGGGGATTGCGGGACTGCCCTGGCACTTGAATATCATGAGAATGCAGAACCCATTATCGTCGATTTCCATACCTTCGGCAAAGGATTCCGGGCATTGATGACTCCGGCCGGAGGATTCAGACACCCGGTTACTCCTGAATCGTTCGAATACGAAGATTTCGGTAACGGTATTGTCAGAGCTCCGGTACATACACTGATCAACGGTATGGATGTGTTGTCGTTTGCTATTTCCAAACCTCCTAAAAGTATCGATGAATTACTAAAATATTGTGCTCTGAATAAAGAAAAAGATATTGATTATTTTCTGATTCACCAGGCCAATAAACTAATCATCGACAGGATTGTAAAAAAACTGAAATTAGAAACGGCAAAAGTGCCTTGCAATATCCGGAATTTCGGTAATTTGGGTGGTTCTTCCATTCCCATGCTGATGGTTACCGATCTGAAAGAGCAATTACAGGACCGGAAGCTGTCACTTCTGTGCTCGGCATTCGGTCTCGGACTCACATGGGGAACCATGTATCTGAAAACAGAACCGATGGTTGTATGTGACTTGGTTAAAATTGAATGTTCCTCCGGGCTGTAAGAGTTAACTAAAGGTAGAATGGGAATTGTACAGATTGTTAATTCCATTTTTTCATCAAATACATATATTCTTTCTCACACCGACTCATGTCGGGTGTGGCTGATCGACATCGGAGATATCGAGCCTGTCATCGCCCGATTACTTCCCGGTCAGCAAATTCAGGGAGTATTTTTAACCCATACCCATTTCGATCATTTTTATGGAATAAACCGGCTGATCTCCTTATTTCCGGATTGTATCGTATATACTTCCGCACACGGACAAGAAGGATTATATTCAGAAAAACTGAATTTTTCCAAATATCACAATCATCCCTTTGTGTTTTCCGGAAATAAAGTAAAGATATTGCATGAGGGAGACCGGATTGAAATTTTCCGGGGACAAAAGCTCGAAGTACTTGAAACACCAGGCCATGATCCCGGATGTCTGACCTATTTTACAGAGAACTATATTTTTACCGGAGATTCCTATCTGTTCGATACAAAAGTCATCACCTCTTTTCCCAAAAGTGATAAAGAACAAGCAAAACTTTCGCTTGAAAAAATAATTTCCTACTGTGACAAAAACAGGACGGTATGTCCCGGTCACGGTGTTATAAAACAAGTAAAATCAGACTATAAAAATCTTATATGAAAATCCCTTTTTCCTTACCTGTCATCGATGATGAGGTAATAGCAGAAATGCATGATACCCTGACTCATACGGGATGGCTGACGACAGGCCCCAAAGCACGGGCTTTAGAAGATGAGATCCGGCAGTTCACGGGAGGTGAAGCTGTTTTGTGTGTAAATTCGTGGACCTCCGGGGCGATGCTAATGCTACGGTGGCTGGGAGTAGGTCCCGGTGATGAAGTGATTATCCCCGCTTACACATACAGTGCAACGGCTTTGTGTGCCATGAATATGGGAGCTAAGGTGGTAATGGTGGATGTAAAAGAGGATTTTACCATCGATCCGGACAAGATAAAAGCTGCGATCAATGAACATACCAAAGTGATATTGCCCGTCGATATCGGAGGGTATCCCTGTGATTACGATGCCATCCGGGCAGTACTGGACGACCCGGAAGTGAAGGCTTTGTACCGGCCTGCCTCCGGGAGGCAACAGCAATTGGGCCGGATAATGCTTTTGGCGGATGCGGCCCATTCCTTAGGGGCTTTTTATAAAGGAAAGGCTTCCGGGACAGTGGCCGATGTCACTGTTTTCTCCCTGCATTCTGTTAAAAATATTACGACAGGGGAAGGCGGTGCGATTGTATTGGATTTACCGCAGCCTTTCAACAACCAGAACGAACTGACTTTCCTGAGGGCCTTGGCATTGAACGGGCAAAACAAGAGTGCTTTCGAAAAAAATCAGGTGGGTGCGTGGCGGTATGATATTATCGATCAGGGACTGAAAGTGAATATGCCGGATTTATGCGCTACTGTCGGTTTGGCACAGATGCGCCGGTATAAATCCACGTTTCTGCCCGAAAGGAAAGCCATTTTTGAATTTTATGTCCGGGAGTTTTCAAAACGGGATTGGGCTGTTATTCCCCCCTATCATCACCGGGATACGGAGAGTTCTTATCATCTGTTTCTGCTCCGGATCAAGGATTTCGATGAGGCGAAACGGGATGCTATGATTCAATATATCAGTGAAAAGGGTGTCGGGGTGAATGTACATTACATACCGATGGCTATGCTGACTCTGTTCAAGAACCGGGGATATAAAATGGAAGATTATCCGAATACTTACCGGTTGTATGCCAATGAAATCAGTCTTCCGGTTTATAATCATTTAACCCGGGAACAGCTGCGTATCATCGTAGATACCGTTGCCGAAGCCTATGAAGCTGTAAAATAACATTTCTTTCCTTCTTTTTATAATCCGAATTTATGTACAAATTTTTGAAGGTTGTCTTTGACGTACTCCTGGCGCTTATTGCCTTGGCGTGTGTGTCGTGGCTGTTGTTGCCCTGTATGCTGATTCTGTGGTGTACGGGGGAACATAAGGTATGGTATCTGCAAAAAAGGGTTGGGTACAGGAACCGGATGTTTTCTATTTTTAAGTTTGCCACCATGCTGAAGAACTCCCCCAATATGGGGACAGGCAGCCTGACAACCCGGAATGATCCGCGAGTATTGCCTTTCGGCCGTTTTTTGCGGAAGACGAAGATCAATGAATTGCCGCAGATATTGAATGTGCTCAGTGGAACGATGAGTATTGTAGGGCCGCGTCCGCAGATGAAGGTGGATTTCGAACGTTTTCCGGAACATGTACAACGGGTGATTTATAATGTGCGGCCGGGAATCACGGGGCTCGGCTCGATTGTTTTCCGGGATGAGGAGCGGTTGTTGTCGCAACCGGGGATCGATCCTGTCGTGTTTTATACGGAGAAAATCGCTCCGTACAAAGGTGAACTGGAAATCTGGTACCAACAGCATGCTTCGTTATGGCTGGATATAAAACTGATCTTTCTGACGGCCTGGGTGATCGTGAAGCCGGAAAGTGAGCTGCCTTTCCGTTGGCTGAAAGGACTGCCGGAGCGGCCGGAGTATTTGAAATAATTTCTTACCTGAATTTGAAATCAAATTAAAATTAAGCAGATGTTGAATGTCAGTCAATTTATAGCCGACCACATAACGGGCCGGCAAAAGAGCATGTTCGCAGCGGACATTGAGGCGAACCGGGATAAGCTTCGCGCGGAAATAGAAGGTAAACGTGTTTTGGTGATCGGCGGTGCCGGGACGATCGGTTCGTCGTATATCCGGGCGGTGCTGCCTTTCCGTCCTTCAAAGCTGGTGGTTGTGGACATCAGTGAGAACGGGCTGGCGGAACTGACGAGGGATCTGCGCTCGACGTACGGGATGTATGTGCCGGAAGAATACCGGACTTATCCGCTCAGTTTTGCCGATCCGGTCTTTGAAAAGATTTTCCGGGCAGAGCAGGGATTCGATATTGTGGCCAATTTTTCAGCCCACAAGCATGTACGGAGCGAAAAGGATAAATATTCGGTGCAGGCATTGCTGGAGAATAATGTGCTGAAAGCGCGGAAATTGTTGGATTTGTTATCTGAATTTCCGCCGCGTCATTTCTTCTGCGTGTCGACGGATAAGGCGGCCAATCCTGTAAATATCATGGGAGCCAGCAAGAAGATCATGGAGGAAATGATCATGGCCTATTCTTCGCGGTTCAAAATATCGACGGCCCGTTTTGCCAATGTGGCTTTTTCGAACGGAAGTCTGCTGGCCGGATTTATCGGCCGGCTGATGAAGCGTCAGCCGCTGAGTTCGCCGAACGATGTGAAACGCTATTTCGTTTCTCCTGACGAGAGTGGACAGATCTGTATGCTGGCCTGCATTCTGGGACAGAACCGGGAGATCTTTTTCCCGAAGCTGGGAGAGGAGCAGATGATGACCTTCTCCTCTATCGCCGACCGGTTCCTGCATAGTCTGGGATATGAGGTGAAGCAGTGTGCCTCGGAGGAGGAAGCCCGGCGGTTTGCCGCGGAGATGCCGGTGGATAGTAAAGTATATCCGGTGTATTATTTCGCCTCGGATACGACAGGAGAAAAAGGGTTTGAGGAATTTTACGTGAAGGGGGAAAAAATTAATCCGGAACGCTTCGGATCGTTGGGAGTGATTGAAGACCTGAAGGCCCGCCGGATGGAAGAACTGGATACTTTTCTGGAAAGATTGCAGGCGGTATTGAACGACCAGAAAACAGAAAAAGAAGATATTGTCGGAACGATGAAAGCATTTATCCCCAATTTTGAACATATGGAGAAAGGGAAAAACCTGGATCAGAAGATGTAATCTTTTTTGATGGGAATTACTCCGTAATTGTTTAGAGAAACCTGGAAATTACTTAACGATTAAAACATTCATCTATGTCCGACATTAAATTCATCGAAGGAGGTATTTTTACCGATTACCGGGGGCAGATTTCTCATGTGAATGACCTCGACATGCAAGAAATCAAGCGTTTTTATATTATTCATCAAAAGACTGCCCGTGTATTCGGATAAAATACTGTCGGATGCGGTACATGACAGCTGGAGATATGACAAGGATATGTGGATGGATTGGAATTTATGGTAGACTTATTCCGGTAGTTGTTCGTGTCCGGTGCCCCGGTCGCTTCTGTCGGTCATCTTGCTTTTTCTTTCACTGACCGGCGGAACTCCTCACTACACAAAAAACTTTACGTTACGTTTCCGTCAGACACCACCGGTCGGGCATTCAGAAAAAGCAAGACGACACTCGACAGAGCTCCCATGGTCCCCGAATACGATCACCTTCGACTCCCGTTATCACTACATGGCAAGCTAACCTCGATCTGGAAAACAGGAACACCATAAAACAGAGGTCTTCTGATTCCTTACCTTAGGAATCAATTTAGAAATCAGTATTTTTCTTCCCCTTCCTTTGGTCCGTAGTGCTGACGGCATAAAAACCGAAACAGAAAGAAAAAAACTAAACCTACAGTTCAGGAGATTTTTTTCATTCGCTTAATCGGGATGGTATGCGCCTGCTTTTTTGAAGATACAATCTGAGAAAAGATAGGTTGAATCAGCACAAAACCACAACCGACGAATAATCCCAGCAATAAAGAAGCCAACACAATCAATGCACGCTGTGGTTTAGAAGGAACGGTCGGTTCTACGACAGGTTCGATTACCGTCAGTACCGGCATATCTTCTTTCACCTGGATTTTTGCCTTCTCCCGTTGCTTTACAATATCGGAATAAAGTCCGAAAAACAACTCGTAATCGTTGGTCAGTATTTTCTCTTCCGTTTCTAATTGCACGGATGTCCGGTCCGGATGTTTTTCGCGGAATTGTACTAAAGCCTGTTGCTTTTTCTCCAGTTCGTTTTTCACCTCCGTATAACGTTCCTCTACAAAATCGAGAGCAGCCTGAGCTTTGGCGATACGAAACCGCGCAATGTATGTCTGCAGCATAGCCTGTGCCCGATTCGTCAGATAAGCCGAAAGTTTCGGATCGGGCAGATCCAGAGTAATTTTCAGATTACCGTCTTTGTTATTTACTTTTACAGAAAAAGCATCTTTTAAATAAGCCAGACATTTACTTTCTTCTTCTGTCAGCTGTTCCACCTGTGAAGGATCGGCTACCAAAGCCAAACGTTCCGGACCGGACACCAGATAGTTATAGAAAGTAACCGTATCTCCTCTCTCATCGATGTATAAAGGAGAATAGATCAACTCTTTCTGAAAAGGCACGCTGAAAAAAATATCCGGATACATAGCCGGCGAAACAATACGCGTATTCCGCATATCTCCCATCGGCATACTCTGAAAAGGCGACATTCCTTCGACACTGATCCGCGTTGTCCGGTCTTCCATTTCCAAACCCAGGGTACATTGAGCGGTATATTTCCTTGGTAAAAAGAAAGCTAAAACCAAACCACCCACCAGAAAGAACAAGGCAATATACATTATTGTCTTTTTACGATGCCACAGCTTCGCCATGACTTCGATTAAATCGATTTCTTCATTTTCCATCGTTATATTTACTTAATTGTTCAATCCTTTAAGTTTTCCCGCTTTAAAGGATACCACAAAAGTATAAAAATATTCGGACCTCCCGCACAATAATGAAAAAAGCCATCGAAATTTATCTTTCGATAGTTTTTTTTATAAAATTTTATGGGAAATTATTCTTTTTCTTCAGGCAACCATCCCTTTAAACGCTTACAACCGGAAACCTGAGCCAGGAAAGGTAAAGTCAATACCAAACCGATACCGATAAAACCACCTAAAAAAGTAAAGGCGATACAAATCAATCCTCTTTTGGGTTTTGAACGTTCGGTCGGTATAGTTACCGGTTCTACAACAGTAAATACCGGAGTTGTTTCTTTTACCTGAATATTGGCTTGCTCGCGTTGTTTGGCCAGTTCACTGTATACGCCGAACAGTAGCGTATATTCGTTATTCAAACGCTCCTGGGTAGTTTTAGCTACATTGGAAACCAGATTACGATTGGCATCGTTAAAAATAGCCAACTCTTCCTGTTTCTTTTCATATTCCTTTTTAGCCTCTTCATAGCGACCTTCCACAAACTCCAGATTCGCCTTCACCTTCTGAATTTTAAAGTCGGTTACATAACGCTGCAATAATTCCTGTACTTTGGCAGCCAATTGAGCTGCAGCCAAAGGTTCAGGCATATCGACAGATAAAGTAATATACCCGTCTTTATCGTTGAGGTTCATATTGATCTTATCTTTCAAGGTCTTGATACATTCTGCCTCGTCTTTAGACAGGGATTCCAAAGTAGCAACAGCCCCTTCTCCATATTGAGGTTCCGGTTCTTCCCCACGAATAGCCCCGATAATCACTCCGGGCAAACCGATCGTATATTTCAGTATTGTCCCTCCTAAAGAAAATTGGGCATATTCATCGGCAGTATAATAATCCAGCAATTTCACCGGCTGATCGTATTCCTCAAATTTGATCGCCGTCTGCATAATTTCCTTTTGGAAAGGTACACTAGCCAATATTTTAGGATAAATCTTCGGCGACAACACATCTCCGGCACCTAAAGATCCGATGTTTATACCTGCTATAGCAGCTAAGCCACTTAAACTTCCTCCAGTCGTTTTTTCACCTGTCTGGGGAACAATCGTACAGGAAGCGGTAAAAACTTTAGCACTGAACAAAGCGACCAATACCCCGAGACATGCACAAACGACAGTCACCTTGAGAATGAATTTCCGCTTTGCCCATAATTTCTTTACAACCTCGATCAGGTCTATTTCATTTTCCGGTTGAACCGGTTGATTACTCGTCGAATTTGTAGCCATTACTTCGTGCTATTAATAATTGATGTAACTAATGCAGCCATAGACGTGGTAGAGGAAGCGATACTCATGATTTCAGCCAAACCGACACCTTTTCTAGGCGGTTTTACCGGTACAATGATTTCACAACCGGGAGCAGCCTTGGCCTTAGAGAAAGTCTTGGATTTCTGTACCGTACCGTTCATATACACGATAAACACCCTGCGTTTCTTCGCCCGTGAAGCGAATCCTCCGCCCTGTTCTATATAATAATTCAACTTCGCATTCTTTTTGTATACGACAGTATTCGGATACATCACCGCCCCACTGATCTTCACCGTTCCTGTATACTGAGGGACAACAAGTTGGTCCCCTTCCCGTAATACGACATCATAATCCGACCCGGGATTTTCGATCGCTTTCTTCAGCTCGATACCGACATAATAGGTATTACCGATATCCAGACGGTTTATGTCGATCGAATCTTTATCCGTTTGTTTGGAAAGTTTCAATACAGATTCCACCCGAGCCTTTTCATCCGGTGTCATCTGTCTGAGCAAACGGGCCCCTTTTGCATATGCCTCCGGCATCAATCCACCTGCTCTTTTCACCAAATCCGAAAGCCGTTCTCCTTTCTGGGATAAGACATAATTTCCTTCAAACAATACCTCGCCGGTAACTGTTACATTTTGCTGTACCTGATATCCCGGAGAGTTACGGACAAATACTTCATCATAGGGTTCCAAAGTAAAGTCCGGTTTACCGTCCACAATCAATCCATCCTTTAAAGTAAAAGTAAAGTTTTCAGCCAATTTAGTCAATCCGGTCAAGCTCTTCGGATTTTTAATCCGGCGAGCCACATCGACTTTCACTGTCGAAGCGGATTCCAATAAACCGCCAGCCTGAATGATCAGGTCTTCAATTGTGGCATTATCGGCATATTTGTAAACTCCCGGTACCCTTACTGCCCCTTTTACAGACAACGTATATTCTTCCTGCAAATCAAATATCGAAGGAATATACAATTCATCGTTTTTTTGCAAAGGCAGATTGGCAGCCGAACCACTCAATATTCCGGTTACATTGAGAGCGACCACTTCCTGAGTTAAATCGGGTTTCTGGCGGAATAATACAGCCCGGTTAACAAAGGCGTCTTCAGTAATTCCCTCTGCTTTTTCAATCAATTCCTTCACTGTAGTTACTTTTCCTAAATCGTATAATCCGGGCCGGTACACAGCTCCCCGAATCTGAACCCGATTTTCAAAACGATTCAACATCGGATCTACAGAAATAGAATCCCCATCTACCAAAGGAAAATTTTTAAACTCTCCTTCTTCGACATTATATACCTGATATTCCCGTCCACTTTTTCGAATTACCCGAACAGCATTTTTATAAGCATCTCCCTTAAAACCTCCGGCATACTCCAACAAATCGCCGACTGTCTCTGTATCTTTCATCTCATAGATCATCGGACGCTTTACCTTTCCTGTCAGGGAAACCAAATTGGCATAAGGTGCAACGAGCACCACATCCCCGTCATTCAGGCTGATGTCCAGATCGCTTCTCCCTTTTAAAAGATAATCGTATACATCTACATCGGCGACAACTTTTCCTTTGCGATTTACCGTAATATTCCGCATGGAACCGATTTCACCGACTCCTCCGGCATTATATAAAGCATGAAACAAAGTAGCCAAAGAGGGTAAGGTATAGGTACCCGGCATCGCCACTTCCCCCATCACATTCACCCGGATACTCCGCACGTTTCCTAAGGACACTTTTATAAAAGTATCCGGCTGATCACTATTTAATGAAGCATATACCTGAGACAACGCATTCTTTACCCGTTGATAAGCTTCTTCTATCTTCAAGCCATTCAGATAAACCGGTCCGATCTCTTCGATCGTGATATTTCCATCCGGTGCAATATACTGCCGAATAGTCTTTACCGATCCCCCCCAAATATCCACAATAATCTCATCTCCGGGACCAAGCACATAATTTTCCGGCGTAGCTATATTGAGGTTAGGTTCGAAAGTCAATTGTTTGTTATTAAAAATATTCCGTCCGAAAATCCTTATTTCAGGCAATGAATCTTTTGAGAAAAGAAGCTCTTTATCTTCCTCCAGATTCAAAGAATCCAATATATTGACTGCAGGAGGATTTTCTTGCCTCAATCGGCTCATTCCGTTCCCCGTTTGTTCTCCGGCCGTACTTTTTTTACCGGTATAGTTATTTTTTATACGAATCAATTGTTCCTGGGTAACTCCTTTTTGTCCCAGCATCATAATGATTTGTTGTTGAGTTTTTCCCTGATTCTGAGCCTCTTTAACCATAGCAACAACCTGGTCGTCCGACATCTGAGCAAATGTAACAGATATAAATTGCACGAACAATATGAGTAAGAATAACTTCTTCACCTTTATTTTATTATTAATTTTTATTCTATGTTATTTCAATGAGTCACAAAAATAAACAAAAAGCCCCAAACATACCCCTTCTTAGAATAATTTTTCACTTTTTCAACACAACTGGCCGCTACTGTAATCAAAGCACACCCTAATTTTTCCAAACGTAAAACAATCCGGTATTTATCCCGGATCTGCACCATTTCTCCTTGAAATCCAGCTAATTTACCCCGAACAACTTCTACTAAAGTACCTGCAGGAATATCCTCGTAAGAAATTTCCAGCGGTTCGTCGGCCTGGTTTTCGACAAAACGTAAGCGTTCGATCTGTTCAGCCGGAATAGCTACCGCTTTTCCCTTTTCTTTCAGGAAAGTAACCACCCCCGGAGTTGTCAGCACAGGAACAAAGGTTTCTTCTTTTATATGTACAAAAATATATCCGGAAATCAAAGGTACCGATACTTTTTTTTTCCGGTCACTCCACACCCTGTATTCAGTCCTTAACGGAAGATAATTTTCAATACCAATCTGATCGAGTCGTTCTTTCACTTTTTTTTCAGCCCTGGCTGCTGTATACACAGCATACCAGGAAAAAACACTCTCCATAAACAATAGCTTAGCACTTAATAAACTTTCAGCATAGTCACTTCCTTCGGAGTAAGGAAACGCCATGTTCCCCGCGGCAGATTTTTTTTCGTAATACCGGCAAAATATACCCGGTCGAGTTTTATGATCTGGTAACCGAAATGTTCAAATATACGTCTGACGATACGATTTTTTCCGGAATGAATCTCTATCCCCACTTCAGTACAATCCGGAGAGGTATAACTGATCTCGTCCGCTTTGATAAATCCGTCTTCCAGCTGGACTCCATTCGCTATAGCCTGAAAATCTTCTTCAGTCAATACACGATCCAGAAAAACATGATATATCTTTTTGTGATCGTATTTCGGATGGGTTAATTTCTTAGCCAGATCGCCGTCATTCGTAAACAACAACACTCCTGTCGTCTGCCGGTCCAGACGCCCTACCGGATAGATTCTTTCTTTACAAGCACCTTCGACCAAGGCCATAACCGTCTTACGTTCCAACGGATCCTCGACGGTTGTCACATAATCTTTCGGTTTATTTAAAACGAGATATACTTTCTTTTCGGGGAAAATCTGAACGTCGTCCACCTCCACCTTGTCTTTCTTCCGTACTTTCAAACCGACGGTCTGAACTACCTCTCCGTTTACCTTCACCCGTCCGGCAACGATCAATTCATCCGCATCCCTACGAGAACATACGCCTCCCATTGAAATGTAGCGATTCAGACGCAATTCGGCGTTCTCATCTTCATTTTTCAGCCGATAAGCCAACAATTTCTTTTTACTATAGTGTTTCTGTCTCAGTCCTTCTTTCTCTCTCCCGGAAATCTTTTTCCGATCGCGGTCGAAAGGACGATTATAATTCGAATGATTGTTCCCGGTGGTCTCCTCACCTCTTGGCCGGAAAATACGTTGTCTGCGTGGATTATCCGTATGAGAATCACGTTTCACCAATACCTTCCGTTCCGAACGTTCGGTCCGGTCCTGCCGGTCGGTTGCCTCTGTACTAGGACGGTAATCCCGGCGGTTACTGAATTTAGCCGGACGTTCTCTGTAAGTATCTTTCTCCCGGTTAAAATTCCGTTCTCTTCTTTCTCCGTTGTCCCGTTCAGAAGTCCTTTCAAACCTTCTGGTAGTGTTACGGTTCCCCACAGATCCGGCCGTATATCTTTCTCCTTGCTCTGCTCCATATCCTCTACGGTTTTCAGACCGTTCGGAACGAAAAGAACGCCGATTTTTATTATAATCTCTTTCCATCCTAAATAATATTAATTCATTGATTTTAATTTTTTTCTCGTTTACACGTCTCTCTCACTCAGGTATTTCATTCAAACTATTTGGGCGCCGTCCTATACACAAACACTCCGATAATGGCAAACAAAATATTAGGCAACCACACTGCTAATAACGGATTCATATTTCCATTTGTTGCAAAAACTGTTGAAAATTGCATAAATAAGATATAAGAAAAGCTGATCAGCAAGCCTATTCCAAGATGTAGTCCCATTCCGCCCCTGATTTTACGTGACGAGATACTGACACCGATGAAAGTCAATATAAAAGTAGCGAATGCATTGGCAATCATTTTATATTTTTCAATCTGAAACTCGATCACATTCGAACTCCCCCGCATTTTCATCCGGTCGATATAACGATCCAGTTCCGGAAAAGTCAATTGTTCCCGGATTTTCTTCGGATTCTCTGAAAATTCAGAAGGTTGGAAAGCCATGACAGTATCCAGTTTCTGTCCCGTCGTATACGTTTCTTTATCTCCCTCTATTTCCCGGAGTTTCCAGTTATGGATCACCCATTTTTTATTTTCCTTATCCCAGGTAATCCGCGAAGAGGTCAGCTTATTGACCAAGGTATCCCCCCTGAAATTTTCGATGGAGAAATCATATCCCACATTCGAAGCCACCGAATAAGACGACATATAGATATAAGTACCCGGAGCTATCTGACGATGTATATTCTGTTCCTTATTGGCATATCTTTTACCCATATATTGCTTTTCGAATTCAATCCGTTTCTCATTGGCATTCGGGATAATAAAAGCTCCCAGCAAAAATGACAAAATAGCAATAACGGTAGCCGACATCAGATAGGGGAATAAAAAACGCCTGAAACTGATCCCGGTACTCAAAATAGCGATAATCTCACTGTCATAGGCCATCTTCGAAGTAAAAAAGATTACTGAGATGAAAGTAAACAGCGAAGAGAACACGTTCGCAAAATAGGGAATAAAATTCTTATAATAATCGAACACAATCGCTTTTACCGGAGCTTCATTTTCTAAAAATTTTTCCAATTTTTCGGAAAGATCGAAAACGACGACGATACACAGAATCAGGACCAGTGAAAAGAAAAAGGTCCCCAGGAATTTGCGTATAATATATAAATCAAGTTTTTTCATCTAAAGTCTTCTGGTTATTTTCGGAAGCAGCTTTGTCTTCCATGCTACGAAATCTCCTTCCTGAATATGTTTCCGGGCTTCTCTCACCAACCACAAATAAAAAGAGAGATTATGGATGGAACAAATTTGCAACCCTAATATCTCGTCGGATTTAATCAAATGCCGCAAATAAGCCTTCGAATAATCGGTATCTACATAACTCAATGCAGCAGGATCTATAGAAGAAAAATCCCGCTCCCATTTTTGATTTTTAATATTGATCGTCCCTTCGGTTGTAAAAATCATACCATTACGTCCATTACGGGTAGGCATCACGCAATCGAACATATCTACTCCCCTTTGTATACCTTCGAGTATATTTTCAGGCGTCCCGACTCCCATCAGATAACGTGGTTTATCCTGAGGCAATATACGATTGACGACCTCGATCATGGCATACATTTCTTCAGCAGGTTCTCCGACAGCCAGACCACCGATCGCATAGCCGGCTCTGTTCAGGGATACGGCATGTTCTGCGGCTTTCTCTCTCAAATCCCGGTAAGTACATCCCTGAACGATCGGAAATAAATTTTGCTCGTAACCGTATAGCGGTGCAGTTTCGTCAAAACGCGCGACACACCGTTCCAGCCACCTCTGAGTCAGCCCGAGTGAATGCCTGGCATAATTATAATCACTGGTTCCCGGCGGACATTCGTCAAAAGCCATCACGATATCGGCGCCGATTTGACGCTGGATATCCATGACATTTTCCGGCGTAAAAAGATGTTTAGAACCATCTATGTGTGATCGGAAAGTCACTCCTTCCTCTGTAATCTTCCGTCCGGTACCGGTCAGTGAAAACACCTGAAATCCGCCACTATCGGTCAATATCGGCCGGTCCCAGCCATTAAAACGGTGCAATCCTCCGGCTGCCTGCAGAATTTCGGTTCCCGGTCGTAAATAAAGATGGTAGGTATTCCCCAGAATAATCTCAGCCCGGATATCCTCTTTCAGTTCTCTCATATGCACTGCTTTCACAGATCCCACCGTTCCCACCGGCATAAAGACAGGGGTATGAATCTCCCCGTGTGCTGTGGTCAAAACACCACACCGGGCTTCACTGTTCTTATCTTTCGCTAAAAGAGTATATTGCATATTATTATTCCGAGCTATGTATTTTAGTGCGCAAAGGTAATAATTTCAGGTTAAAGGTAAAAGGTTAAAAGGTAAAAAGTATTCAGACACTTTTAGTTCAGGATAATTCTGCAAACATTTGCAAAACAAAGATTTTTTTCAAACCTTTGGGACTGCAAACTAAAAAAATAAAAATTACAGAACGATATGAGAAATTTTTTCGGAATCTTTTTACTTATGTTTATCTTTTGCAGCCAGTTATCTGCACAAAAACAATTAACCCTGGAGGATTTTTTTGTCGATGGGACTTTCCGTACCAAAGGAGTTTACGGATTACGTTCCATGAATGACGGCGAACATTATACAGTTTTAGAGAACAATGGCACACGTATAGTCAAATACAGCTATAAAACGGGGCTGCCTGTCGCGACTTTACTGGATTTGAAAACCCAGGAGGATTCTCCTGTCAGCCGGATAGACGATTATACCTTCAATGCAGATGAAAGCCGGATACTGATTTGTACCAATAAGAAACCGATTTACCGCCGTTCGTTCACTGCCGATTATTATCTTTTCGATTTTAAAAATAAAGAAATCAAACCTTTGTCGGAAGGTGGCAGCCAACGGTTGGCGACTTTTTCTCCGACCGGTTTGCAAGTTGCTTTCGTAAGAGATAACAACCTGTTTATCCATGATATTCGTTTCGGTTCAGAACGTCAGATCACCAGAGACGGACAATACAATCACATCATCAACGGCGCACCGGACTGGGTTTACGAAGAGGAATTCGCATTCAACCGTGCTTTTGAATGGGCTCCCGACGGATCGGCCATCGCTTACATCAAATTCGACGAATCGGATGTACGCGAATTTCAAATGAATATGTTCGAAGGACAAAATCCTGCTTTAAAACAAAATGAACTGTATCCTTCGAATTATGTCTATAAATATCCGAAAGCCGGAGAGAAAAATTCCAAAGTATCCGTTTATGTTTACGATGTTTCGGACCGGACAACGACCAAAATGGACACAGGAGAAGAAGACGACATTTACCTTCCGCGGATACGCTGGACCCAGGATCCTAAAAAACTGGCTATCATTCGTCTGAACCGTCACCAGAATAAAATGGAAATCCTCTTAGCCAATGCCAAAGTCGGAACGATTGTTCCTCTTTACCGGGAAGAAAACAAATATTATATCGCCGAAAGCAATCTGGACAATCTTGTCTTTCTGGATAATGGCACACAGTTTGTTATTACGAGTGAGAAAAGCGGCTATATGCATCTCTATCTTTACGATCTCAACGGACGGGAAAGACAAGCGATTACCAAAGGAAATTTCGATATCATCGATTTCTACGGTTATGATCCCGTTCGTAAACTCTTCTACTATTCTTCCTACGAAGAATCTCCACTTGAAAAATACATTTATAGCATTAACGAAAAGGGATTAAAAAAGAAACTGACCCCGGTAAAAGGCTGGAATGAAGCTAGTTTCAGTAAGAACTTCAATTATTATATCAACGTTGTTTCGAATACGGATACTCCTCCGGTCACCGCTCTTTATAATGCTAAAGGCAAACAGGTCAGAGTGCTTGAAGATAATAAAGCGGTGAAAGAGGCGGTGAAAGCATATAATCTGGCAAAACCTGAATTCATTCAAATTCCGGCAGCAGACGGTAAAACGATGCTCAATGCGTGGATCATGAAACCGGTAAATCAGGAAACCGGCAAAAAATATCCGCTGCTGATCACCCAATACAGCGGGCCTAATTCACAACAAGTAAAAAACAACTGGAGTCTGAGTTGGTTGAATTATCTGGCCCAGGAAGGGTATATCGTTGCCTGTATCGACCCGCGTGGTACGGCAGCTCGTGGAGAAGAGTTCCGGAAATGTACGTACATGCAACTCGGTAAACTGGAAAGCGACGATATGATCGCAGCTGCCAAATGGCTGGCCACACAACCTGATGTAGACGTTAAAAATATCGGTATTTGGGGATGGAGTTACGGAGGGTTTATGTCTTCGCTCTGTATCATGAAAGGAAATGACATTTTCACGACAGCGATTGCAGTTGCTCCTGTCACTCATTACAAATATTACGATTCGATCTATACCGAACGCTATATGCGTACACCGGCAGAAAACGAACGGGGTTATGAAGATAATGCCCCCTTGAACTGGGCCGATAAATTAAAAGGCAACCTGTTGATTTGTCATGGTACTGCCGATGATAACGTACACGTACAGAATACCTATGAACTGGCCGAACGTCTGGTACAAGCCAACAAACAGTTCGACATGGCCATTTACACCAACCGCAACCACAGTATCTTCGGAGGCAATACAACCTTGCAGTTGTACAATCGGTTTGTGAAATATTTGAATGAACACATGAAAAGATAAGTGCCGATCAGGCGAAACCGCTAATCAATAAAGAAAAAATCAACCTAAAAATTTAAATATGAACTCAATCAAAGACTTAAAACCGACTGCTATCTGGCAGAATTTTTACAAATTGACTCAAGTCCCCCGTCCTTCCAACCACGAAGAACAAGCCCGTAAATTTATGCTCGAATGGGCAAAAGAGAACAATATCGAGGCAGAGATAGACGAGGTGGGGAATATTATTATGAGAAAACCGGCCACTCCGGGTATGGAAAACCGCAAGGGAGTGATTCTTCAGGGCCATCTGGATATGGTACCTCAAAAAAATGAAGATACGGACCATGATTTCGAAAAAGATCCGATCCAGGCTTATGTCGACGGAGAATGGGTACGGGCAAAAGGCACCACTCTGGGGGCTGACAACGGCATGGGAGTCGCTGCCGGCATGGCTATGCTTACGGCGACCGACATTCCTCACGGTCCACTGGAAGTGCTGATCACAGCTACCGAAGAAACCGGTATGGACGGTGCTAACGGTTTAAAACCGGGATTGCTGAAAGGAGATATTCTCCTGAACCTGGATTCCGAAACGGAAGGAGAACTGTATGTGGGTTGTGCCGGCGGTCTGGATTCTACCATCGAATTCAATTATCAGGAAGAAGCTGTACCAGCCGATGTGAAAGCTTTCCGCATCGGTATCAAAGGTTTGAAGGGGGGACACTCGGGAATGGACATCAACCTGGGACGCGGTAATTCCAACAAGTTGTTATTCCGTTTCCTGAAAACTTATGCCCAGGAGCTGGGGATCCGTGTTTCTACCATCAGCGGTGGTAGCCTGCGGAATGCGATCCCCCGTGAATCTTTTGCAGTGATCGTGCTTCCGGCTGCCAACGAAACAAAATTGCAGGCAGCTATAAAAGAAGCTGAAGGAATCTATAAAGCTGAATTAAATGCCAAAGAACCGACTTTACAGGTCATTGCCGAAGCAACGGAAATACCTGCTTTTGTAATCGACACTTGCACGCAATTCCGGTTGACCAATGCCGTATTGGCCTGTCCGAACGGCACCGTACGTATGATCGACTCCATGCCGGACACCGTGGAAACTTCAAACAATCTGGCTATCGTTCAATCCAAAGACGGTAAGATTGTCATCAATACCTTATTGCGTTCGTCGGTAGAAACCGCTAAAGATGCCCTGGCTCAAGCCATTCAGGCCGTTTTTGAACTGGCAAAAGCCGATAAAATCCTCTTTAACGGAGCTTATCCCGGCTGGAAACCCAACCCGGATTCGGCTATACTAAAAGAAATGCAGGAAATCTATGAACAACTATACGGCAAAAAACCCGCTATCATGGCCGTTCATGCCGGACTCGAATGTGGCATATTGGGCTCCAAATACCCAAATTGGGACATGATCTCTTTCGGACCGACCCTTTGCTCTCCCCACTCTCCTGACGAACGGGTAAACATCGCCTCTGTCGAAAAATTCTGGGAATACCTCAAAGCTACTTTGAAAAACATTCCTGCTAAATAAAAAAAGAGTCCTCCGGGACTCTTTTTTATGTGTTCCCCTGCAGATGCTTTTTTACGCCCGCAAGAGTTACCGACTTTATAAACTTATGATATAAAATACCGCATCCATTTTACAACTCTGGTATACAAATTACAGATAGATATACCCGGATTACAAATTATTTCCGATTATACAATCTTATATCCTGGTGTATAAGAATAGTTTATCACGGTAAAACTACGACGACCCGAAACGCTAAAGCATTCTACAAACCAAGCGGACAACGTACGTTCCTACCAGACTCCTCCGACAGGATTTCTTCAAATAAAGTTTTTCATTTTTAACAATTTACGTTTTATTCTCTTAGAATTATTAGCATTTTTCAATATTGAATTCAAGATTTTTGTGTAACTTTGTGAGCAAATTGCAACTATTAAATATAATGCTCTTAAAGAAATTGACTTTACCGGAACTCCTTTCTAACAGCTGTTCCAAATTCAAGAACAATTTATCTTTGAACTTTGTTCAAAGTGGCAAACGAACTTACCAGGACTTCTATAACGAAGTAACTTCGATAGCTAATTATCTTCTTTCATCCGGCATTCAAAAAGGTGATAAAATAGCAATTTTAAGTGCTAACATGCCGAATTGGGGTATTACTCAATTTGCTATTGCCCGGATCGGCGCTATTGCAGTACCGGTTCTTCCGGGTTTCAGCAGTATAGAAATACAAAATATTTTAGAACATTCGGAATCTAAAATCATCTTTGTATCTAAATTGCTTTATAAATTAGTCGCCGATATAAAGACGAGTTATCTGGAACAAAAGATTCTGATGAATACTTTCGCCCGGATTCCGGAAGACTATCCGGTAGAAGCGATCGACAAACTGGAGAACAATATCGGTCTGGATAACCTGACTCCCCTTCCTGCAATACAAGTAGAAGAAGAAGATACGGCTTCGATCATCTATACGTCAGGAACTACAGGTTTTTCCAAAGGGGTGGAATTAACTCACCGTAATCTGGTCTGGAATGCGCGGCAATGTGCTACGATCCAACCTGTAAGTATCCAAGACCGTTTTCTCAGCATTTTACCTTTGGCCCATACCTACGAAAATACCCTGGGCCTGTTACTACCGGTGATGTTCGGAGCTCAGATTTATTATCTGGACCGTGTACCGACACCTAAATTATTGGTACCTGCCATGCAGAAGATAAGGCCTACGGTTATGTTATCCGTACCTTTGATCATCGAAAAAATATATAAAACCCAGGTATTGCCTAAATTTACTTCGTCTGCCTTGATGAAGACCTTATACAATTTCGGGCCTACCCGGAAATTATTCAATCGGCTGGCCGGAAAAAAACTGATGCAGACTTTCGGGGGAAAAATCGTTTTCTTCGGTATCGGTGGTTCGAAAATAGATCCTGTAGTAGAACGTTTTCTCAGAGAGGCTAAATTCCCTTATGCCATCGGTTATGGTTTGACAGAGACTTCTCCGATGTCCGCAGGTTCTGCTCCCCGGGGAACCTTCTTACAGGGCGTAGGTCCTGCCATGGAAGGGGTGCAAATCAAAATCAACGAACCGGATAAAACCGGCCAGGGAGAGATCTGGATCAAAGGTCCCCATGTTATGAAAGGCTATTATAAAAAACCGGAATTAACTCAGGAAGTATTCAGCGAAGACGGCTGGTTTAAGACCGGAGATTTGGGTTCTTTCGACCGCAAAGGGCGGCTTTCGATCCGCGGACGAATCAAAACCATGATATTAGGTTCTTCCGGTGAAAACATCTATCCCGAAGAAATCGAATCGATCATCAATAATTTCCGTTTTGTCAATGAATCGCTGGTTGTAGAATCCAAAGGGAAATTAGTGGCTATGGTACATTTCAATATGGAAGAACTGGAAAAACAAGTCCAAAAAATAAAAAGCCAGGCCGGAAATTACAAAACCGCTATCAATGACTATATAGAAGAGCAGAAAAAAGAATTATTCGAATATGTAAATTCAAGGGTAAACAATTTTTCCAAGCTTCAATTAGTGCTGGTACAGCATGAACCCTTTGAAAAAACACCGACACATAAGATTAAACGTTTCCTCTACAATAACATCAATATCAAGTAAGGGTTTACGGTTAAAACAGTAATAACGGTGACAGCAGTTAAAACGGTTTAAGACTGTATTGTCATCGTTTCCTTTTGATTAATTTTGGGGGTTATTATTCATTCGGCTAAATACAAACTTAATCTAAAAAACGATCTATGAATCTTACATTCAAACTGGCATTAGTTTTTTTTCTATTGCTTACCTTATCTTGTAAAGAGCGGCATTTATTCTCGGATCAATCGGAATTGGCAACAGTGACCCGTGATTTCGAAGACAAACAAAAAGCCCTCCCCCACGGGGACCTGTTCCGGATATTTACAACCTCATTGACTACCGAAGAACGTGAAGCCCTGATGTTTCTCTATGCCTACATGCCCATCGGAGATATCACCGACTATAGCGGGGATTATTATCTGATGAATGTCAGATATGCATTGAAAACCAGACAGGAAATGCCTTGGGGTAACCGGATTCCTGAACGGGAATTCCGCCACTTTGTTTTACCGGTGCGGGTCAATAACGAAAACCTGGACGAATCGCGGAAAGTATTTTACGAGGAATTGAAAGAGCGGGTAAAAAATCTTTCACTTTACGATGCGATACTCGAAGTCAACCACTGGTGTCACGAGAAAGTGATCTATACTCCTTCTGATTCCCGCACCAGTTCGCCCTTAGCATCGGTTAAAACCGCCTATGGACGTTGTGGTGAAGAATCGACCTTTCTGGTTGCCGCTCTCCGTTCTGTAGGAATCCCGGCACGTCAGGTTTATACCCCCCGCTGGGCGCATACCGACGATAACCATGCCTGGGTAGAAGCCTGGGTAGACGGACAATGGCATTTTTTGGGAGCTTGCGAACCGGAACCGGTATTGGATTTAGGCTGGTTCAATGCACCGGCGAGCCGGGGGATGCTGATGCACACCAAAGTATTCGGTCGCTACAACGGCCCGGAAGAAGTCATGAGTCGAACCTCCGGTTATACCGAAATCAATGTTATCGGCAATTATGCCCCGACGACACAGGCAACAGTTACCGTCACAACGCCGGATAACCAACCGGTAAAAAATGCACAAGTCGATTTTAAACTATATAATTACGCAGAGTTTTACACCGTAGCATCTAAAACGACAAATGACCAAGGCAAAGCCTCTTTATCAGCCGGAAAAGGAGATATGCTGGTCTGGGCCACCGACGGCGAACGATTCGGATACGGCAAACTCTCTTTTGCAAAAGATGCTGCAATCACCATCATCCTGGATAAACAAGCCGGGGAGGTAAGTACCCTAGCACTCGACATCGTACCTCCGGCCGAGCATGTCAACCCGGTTACCGTTACCCCGGAACAACGGGCAGAGAACACCCGCCGGATGGCAATGGAAGATTCGATCCGCAATGCCTATACAGCCACTTTTATAAATGCCGGACAAGCTGACGACATCGCCGACGAGTTAGGTTTACCTTCAGCCCCTTTGACGAAACTTCTTATTGCCAGCCGGGGTAACCACGACCAGATACTCGGTTTCCTGCGCCATACACCGAAAGCTCAGCGAGTTCAGGCGTTGCAATTATTGCAAGTGATTTCTGACAAAGACCTGCGTGATACTCCCGAAGCCGTACTCAAAGACCACCTGCAACACACGCCGGTATCTGAAAATCCCTTATTCGACGCGTATATCCTGAATCCACGAATAGCCAATGAAATGCTTACAGCCTATAAAGACTTTTTTCAAAAAGCGATATCTCCCGGGTTAGCCGAAAAAATCAGGGAAAACCCTTCCTTCTGGACCCAATGGTGTATTAAAAATATTTCAATCCGGGACGAACTGAATCCGCAGCATATTCCGATGATGCCTCAAGGAGTCTGGAATTCCCGGATTGCCGACCAGCATTCCAGAGCTATTTTTTATGTAGCAGTTTTGAGGAGTCTGGGTATAGCCTCACGTATCGACGAAGTAACCGGTAAAACCCAATATGCCGGAACCGACAGTAAATGGCAGGACGTCGATTTCACTGCCACAACCGAAGCAAATATTCCACAAGGGAAATTGGTTGCCACTTACAAGCCTGTAAAAGCACTCACCAATCCCTTATATTATTCTCATTTCACCCTTTCGAAATATCATAACGGAACATTTCAACTATTGACTTTTCCCGAAGACAACAGTAGTAATTGGGAGAACCTCTTAAAGCACCCGATGTCCCTGGACACCGGATACTATATGCTGGTTACCGGTACCCGATTAGCCAGCGGCGGTGTACTGAGTAATACGACATTTTTCAATATCGAAGAAGGAAAAACGACCACAACCGAACTCATCATGCGGGAAAATCCGGATGAAGTGAAAGTGATCGGCAGTTTGAATTCGGAAGCTTTCTTCCTTCCGGCAAATAGCTCTACCCCTCAGAGTATCCTGCAAACCACCGGACGCGGATATTTCATTATCGGTATACTAGGGGCCGGTCAGGAACCGACGAACCACGCCTTACGGGATATAGCGGCTTTAAAACAGGATTTCGAGACATGGGGACGAGGCATGGTATTGCTTTTCCCGGATGAAAAACAGTTAAAAAGTTTTCATCCCACAGAATTTCCGAATCTCCCCGGTACTATTACTTTAGGAGTGGACCAAAATCAGACGATACAAAAAATGATTCAGGAAAATATGAAACTATCGCATGACAATCTGCCGATTTTCGTCATCGCCGATACGTTCAACCGGATCGTTTTTATCTCCCAAGGCTATACAATCGGATTAGGAGAACAATTGATGAAAACGATACATAAATTATAGTTAAAACACAGGTTTATATTTTTCTTTCTATTCGATTCCAGGTTTTATACCGTCAGACCGGTTCGCCTGGAACGG
>ERZ857840.588-NODE-588-length-50942-cov-4.850433_pt1 | contig 50942 bp, 47 predicted proteins | sample MGYA00519760_ERZ857840 | MGnify/ENA primary metagenome ERZ857840 (study PRJEB31778, sample SAMEA3449371) | human gut metagenome | biome: human gut; feature: human-associated habitat; material: faeces | place: United Kingdom | collected 2010/2012 ... | reverse complement strand
CTTGTCTGTAGCTCCACTACAGCCTGCGAATTTTTGTTTCATCTGACGAAAAATCTGACTGCGCAATTGCACCATCGGATTTACGCGGTGAAGCCTTTAATGTCAGAAATCGATCTTGGAAGCGATATATGCGTCGAGCTGATCGAGGGGGAGACGTATCTGCTCCATGGTGTCTCTGTCACGTACCGTGACCTGACCGTCGGTTTCGGAGTCGAAGTCATAGGTTATGCAGAGAGGAGTTCCGATCTCGTCCTCGCGGCGATATCTCTTGCCGATGGAGCCGGCGTCGTCGAAATCGACGCTGTACTTTTTACAGAGAGTCTCGCGGATCTCCCACGCCTTGTCTGAGAGCTTCTTGGAAAGGGGCAGGATCGCCGCCTTAAAGGGCGCCAGTGCGGGGTGGATGCGAAGTACGGTGCGGATGTCGGGCTTTTCTTCGGTGCCGAGGTTTTCTTCGTCGTATGCGTCGGTCAGGACGGAGAGGAAGAGACGTTCAACGCCGAGCGACGGCTCGATGACATACGGTACATAGCGCTCGTTGGTTTCGGGATCAAAATAGTCAAGCGTTTTGCCGCTGGTCTTGATGTGCTGTGTGAGGTCGTAGTCGGTTCTGTCGGCAACGCCCCAGAGCTCGCCCCATCCGAACGGGAACAGGAATTCGAAGTCTGTGGTTGCCTTGGAATAGAAGCAAAGCTCCTCGGGATCGTGGTCACGCAGGCGGAGATTTTCTTCTTTTATGCCGAGAGAGAGCAGCCAGTTCTTGCAGAAGCTGCGCCAGTAGTCAAACCATTCAAGGTCGGTGCCGGGCTTGCAGAAGAATTCAAGCTCCATCTGCTCGAACTCACGCACACGGAATATGAAGTTGCCGGGAGTGATCTCGTTACGGAAGGATTTACCGACCTGTGCGACACCGAAGGGAATCTTTTTGCGGGTTGTACGCTGGATGTTTGCGAAGTTTACGAAAATGCCCTGCGCCGTTTCGGGTCTGAGGTATATTTCGCTCTTGCTGTCTTCGGTTACGCCCTGAAAGGTCTTGAACATCAGGTTGAACTGACGGATATCGGTGAAATTATGCTTGCCGCAGTTGGGGCAGGGGATGTTGTGCTCTCTGATATAATCCATCATCTGCTCATTTGTCCAGCCGGCGGGGTTTGTTCCATCGAAGGCTTCGATGAGGTTGTCGGCACGGTGGCGTGTTTTGCATTCCTTGCAGTCCATGAGCGGGTCCGAAAAGCCGCCGATATGACCGGATGCAACCCATGTCTGCGGGTTCATGAGTATTGCGGAGTCAAGTCCGACGTTGTATTTGCACTCCTGAACGAATTTGCGCAGCCATGCCGCTTTGATGTTGTTCTTGAGCAGAACGCCGAGCGGACCGTAGTCCCATGTGTTCGCAAGACCGCCGTATATTTCGGAGCCGGGGAACACGAAGCCTCTCGATTTGCAAAGCTCAACGATCTTATCCATCGTTTTTTCTGTGTTTTTCATTATTTTATCCTCCGTTTGGTGAATCATTTTTTCATTTTGGACATCTGGCGCTGTGCCATTACGAGTTTATAATATCTGCCCTTTGAGCGCATGAGCTGATCGTGCGTTCCGACTTCCTCGACGCCGCCCTTTTCAAGCACCACGAGCTTTGTGGCGTTCCTCAGGGTGGAAAGGCGGTGGGCGATTGCGATGGTCGTTCTGCCATCGATCAGTGCGTTTATCGCGTCCTGAATCTGCTTTTCCGTTTCGGTATCCAGTGATGCCGTCGCTTCGTCAAGAATGAGTATCTTCGGGTCGCGAAGCACCGCTCTCGCTATCGCGATTCGCTGTCTTTCGCCGCCCGACAGGGTCATTCCGCGTTCGCCGACGATGGTATTATATCCGTCGGGCTGACGCATGATGAAGGAATGGGCGTTTGCCATACGTGCGGCGCGGATGACCTCTTCATGGGTGCAGCCGGGCTTTGCGTAGGCTATATTACTGTATATCGTACCCTTGAACAGGAAGTTTTCCTGAAGCACGACACCGATCTGTGAACGCAGTGAATGCTGGTCATAGTCACGTATGTCGATACCGTCGATGGTAATGCTGCCGTCGGTCACGTCATAGAGGCGCATGACAAGGTTGATGAGCGTCGATTTACCGACGCCGCTGCGTCCGACAAGTCCCACCATTTCGCCGTGGTTGATGTCGATATTGATGTGTTTGAGTACGTCCTCGTAGTTATTATAGCCGAAGCTGACATCGCGGAAGGAAATGTTGCCCTTCGCGTCTTCGGGAAGCATCACGGTGCCGTCGGTTATTTCGGGCTTGTCGTCAAGCAGCTCGAACACCTTTGCAAGCGATGTCATACAGCGGGTTATACGTCTGGGAAGGAACGCAGCATAGCGCACCGGTCCGTACAGCATACCGACATAGGTCACAAACTGGCTCAGCTCGCCGAGACCCATTTCGCCGGCGATCACCTTGCTTCCGACGTAAAACAGCACTACGTATTCGCCTATGCCGAGAAGGAAGTTTGCAAACGGCATTATGAGGTTCCAGGTACGCTCGTTTTTCTTCGATATGTCGGCGACCTTTTTTGCCGCCCTGTCGAAGTTCGCGTTTTCTTTTTCTTCTGTGCCGAATACCTTTATTACGCGTATGCCCGAAAAAATATCGTGCAGGAGAGTATTTACGTCCGATTCAGACTGCCACTGGCGGTGATACATTCTGTTCATCATGCCGCGGAGGAAATAGAAAAGCATTGCCACGAGCGGTATCGGGATGAGTATCATGAGCGTCAGCTTCCAGTCGAGATAGCACATTACGCCTGTCAGTGAAGCGAAAAGAAGCGCCATCTGACATACTTCGGGAAGTGTGTCGGTCAGAAACTCCTTCAGAACGTTAGTGTCGGAGGTCACGCGGGTGTATATCTCACCGGTGGTGCGTTTTGAAACGCCGGAGAGGGACAGCTGCTGAACCTTTTCGTATACGACACGGCGCAGGTCAACGGAGATTTTGTTGCCCGTCCGGGTCAGCAATACGCCGCGGAGCGACTGACATACCGTCACAAACAGCGAGCTGAAGGCAAGGGCGGCGATTATGCCGATGAAGCCGCTTGTTTTCGGGTTCGCGGCGTTGATATAATCGTCGATGAGTATTCTGTTCAGATAGGGGGTAAATACGCCGATGGCGGACACGGCGACAAAGAGCAGCACCGCGATGCCGAGCTGAAGCTTATACGGCTTTGCAAACGGCAGGAGACGCAGGAGCACCGCTTTCTTGCTTGAGCATATCGGGCAGGTCTTTGTCCCGCTTTTATAGGGTGTTCCGCACTTCGGGCAGCAGGTTTCCTCGCTTTCGCGGGGCGTGAGGGTGCGTCCTTCTGTGAGCGCCCGGAGCTGCTTTGATGCGGTCTGTACGGCAAGGGCGTTTTTCATGTCGGTGCGGCAAAGCTCCGTAAGCTCGCCGTTTATCCGGCATTCGATTGCGGCGCAGCCTACGTATTGCACATAGGTGACGTCTGTCATGCCTTTGACGGGTATTTCGGTGACGCTGCCGGTGCTGTCGGAAAAGCAGATCCTGTCCCGGCAGAGTGCGGCGACGCAGTACGAAAAGCCGTTGTCGGCTGTGAGGTCATAGCGGAACATATAGATCACGTCTTTTCCGCAATGCTCTCTGAGAGCGGCTGCCGCCGGCTTATACAGCGGCGCCTGTGGTATCATGTGTGTTTTCATTACAGATAAAGTTCAATTCTCCGATAGCTTGCGCGGTCGAGCGCCGATACGTCGGTGATGCCGTATCGGTTGCCGTCAACATCGCTTATCACGATGCGGTTTTCGCCGACATGCGCAATATTGCGGAAGGTGTCGTGAATGGCGAAGCTGAGGTGACCGCGGTCGGTTTCGACTTCCCAGTAGGTGTAGCCGAAGCGCGCCTTCAGGGAGTCTATTTTCCGGATCTCGGGCATGAAATACTTGCGTTCCAGCTCGTGACGGATGAGAGCCGCGTCATTTTCGGGAAAATCGGTGATGCGGCGGATGACGCCGTATTCCTTTCCGTCCTTATCGAGCACCGATATGAATTCATCGGGGGTATCGAAAGGGAAGGCGCGATGGAAGAAGACTCTTCCGAGATCCTGCCACAAAGGCTCTTTTGAAGCGGTTACGCCGCTTTCTTCGAGGTCGTCCTTTTTCACGGGCGGAAGGAATGCGTTCATGCACACAAAGCCGTTTTTGGTTTTATAGAATTTTGCATTTTCGGGAGTGAGAAATACCATTTCGGCTATGCCGAGGTATTCTTCCTTACCGGCGGGCGGCGGTCCCATTGGAGGACGTTTGCCCATAGGAGGTCTGTTATCCATGTTAGTTATTCCTCTATACCGATGGTCTTGAGCGCCTCTGCCTGCATTTTGTACAGCTTGTAGTAGACGCCCTTCTTTTTCAGCAGCTCTTCGGCAGTACCCGCTTCGGGCATTTTGCCGTTTTCGATCACGATGAGCTTATCGGCGTCGCGCAGGGTGGAGAGACGGTGTGCGATCATGATGGTGGTTCTGTTTTTGGTGAGTGCGTTAAGTGATTCCTGAATCGCGCGCTCGGTCTGTGTGTCCATTGCCGCCGTTGCTTCATCAAGGATGAGTATGGCGGGGTTTTTGAGTATGGCGCGGGCGATGGAAACGCGCTGGCGTTCGCCGCCCGACAGATCCTTGTAGCCCATGCCGACCATTGTCTGATAGCCGTCGGGATATTTGATTATGAAGTCGTGCGCGGAGGCGATTTTCGCCGCTGCCATGACCTGTTCGTTTGTCGCATCGGGGCAGGCGTAACGGATATTGTCCATTATCGTACCGCGGAAAAGATATGTTTCCTGCGATACGATGGCGATGTTGTCACGGAGCGTTCTGAAGGAGAGTTCTTTCAGGTTTACGCCGTCGATCGTGACTTCGCCCTCTATCGGGTCATAAAGCCGGGTCAGGAGGTTTGCGAGGGTGGATTTTCCTGCGCCGGTATGACCGACTATACCGAGAGTGCTGCCTGCGGGTACGTCGAAGGATACCTTGTCGATGACGATGCGGTTTTCCTCATAGGAGAAAACGACATCTTTGAAGCTGACATCTCCCTTCACCTTTTCAAGGTTAACGGGATGCTCGCTTTCCTTTACGTCGGGTACGGCGTCGCTGATTTCAAAGAGGCGCTGGAGAGCGTTCAGGCACTCCGACCACCAGTTTGATATATCAGCGAGGAAGTCGATCGGGTCATAGACGAGTGACATATAGCTGATGAACAGCATGAGTGTGCCGTATGTCATGCCGCCGGTATGCTGCATTACCTGCCAGCCGCCGACCGCCCATACTATGTATGTGCCGAATTTCATCAGGTAGCTGATGAAACGGAAAATGCGGTTTGAGGTCACTCCGATTTCCGTTCTCGCCTCCGCTTCGTCGCGGTTGCGCTTTTCGAAGCGTTCAAGCTCCTCAGCCTCACGTGAGAACGATTTCACAACGCGCATGCCGCTCAGTACGTCCGAGACGAGAGAGTTCAGCGAACGGGTTTTGGAATATGAACGGGCGTGAAGCTTTTCAAAGAGGCGGAACACCACCTTGTATATCAGGAAGAATACGGGAACGGTTATGAATGTGTACAGTGTCAGGAGCGGGTTTATCGTGAGCATTACGATGAATACCGCGATGAGCTGTACGGTGTTTGTTATGAGGAAGGGGAGACCGTCAACGAAGAACCAGTATATCGTGGTCGCATCGTTGTTGATCTGTGTCATGAGTCCGCCTGTCTGGCGGCTTGAGAAAAATTTCATCGACAGCTTGCCGATGGTGCTGAAGATGGTCTTTTTCAGGTCATAGACCACGTCTGCGGCGACCTTTGCCGAAATTATGCCGTTGATGACGGACACGCCGAGCGACAGCAGTCGCACGCCGATTATCATGAGCAGCATTTTTCCTATTTCGCCGTACATCTTGCCGCCCTCGGTCAGTACCTCGTCATAGAAGATCGTGTTGCTGACATACGGGGTCACAACGCCGAGCGCGGAAACGAGTGCGAGTGTCAGGAATACCATGGCGATATAGCCGCGGTATCTGATGAACATCTTCGCAAGACGCTTGATAAGCTTGGCTTTTTCCATGCAGTGAGGGCATATTTTTCTTTCGGGATCCGGGTAGCGACGATGACATTTCGGGCAGAAATGGCTGTCCTGGTCTTCGTCCCTGAGCTTTGATTCGTCGATTTTGCCGTCCTTTTTCAGGTCCTCAATCGCGCGGCAGAGTACGTTGATATCATGCTTGCAGGTGAAGGAGAAAGCGACGATTTCGGTCGTCTCGCCGTCGTAATCGCAGATGAGACGTCCCGACGATATAAAAAGCTCGACTTTCGGGTCTTTCAGCTTTGAAAGGTCATATTCGTCATAGTTCGCGCAGGAAAAGCGTTCAACACGTTCGCCGCCTTGTTTTTCGACTATAACGGAGCCGTCTGCGACAAGGAGCTTTTCCTTTGTCAGGACTATGAATATGTCCCTGTGTACGCCGTCTCCCGACAGGTCGCTTTTCAATGTGAGAAGCACCTCGCTGTCTGCAGGTGTTTTCTCCCTGAAAAACGCAGCCGCGGACGGCGTCAGCTTTTGGAGTTCAATCATAAAACAATCGTTTTTACCGCCGTTATGTACCGACTGCGAAGGAGTAATTTTTTTCGGAGTCGTATCACACGGTTCGTGTTTTCGGAGGCAGGGTCAGCCGCCCCTGCTTTTTTGCGGAGATGCCTTGCCGCTGCCGGGTCTGCAGTGACAGCATCTGTTTCTTATTTTACAACTATTGAAGCGAAATTGCAACATTTATTTTCGAATTACGTGAATTTTCAGCGTATTTTTGCCCCGTTGAGGTCGGCTCCGGCATGACAACGTGAAATAATCTATGAGTACGCGGTATTCGGAAGCAAAAAGAGGGATGCAAAAAGACGCCAAGTGCCGAAAGGAGACCGACGGCTTACAAAGGTACGTCGGAGGGAGGCTTTCGGCGACAGGCGCTTTTTTTAGAAGCTATTTACTTTCGATTATGAAGAAATAGGGCGATGTCGGTGAGTTGATGATCCTGAATTTTGAAACGCATATTTTGCGGCGGTCGAGACAGGACAGCTCGTTATCCAGCATTTCCCCCTCAAGCGTGCCTTCCTCATGACCGGGATATACGGCGACGAGGATTATGCCGTCCGGTGCGAGCAGCTCGATTGCGGCGTTTACGGCTTTGAGAGTAGATTCGCGGCGGGTCGTTACCTTGCGGTCGCTGCCGGGAAGCCAGCCGAGATTGAACATTCCGGCGTTGATTTTTTCGTGAACGTATTCCTTGCAGTTTGCGTGGCTGTCGTTGATTATCGTGTAGTTTTGCGGGCAACCCGATTCGGCAAGATGATTTTTCGTTGATTCGCAGGCGGCGGACTGTATGTCAAAGGCGTACAGTCTGCCCGTTTCACCGACGGTTTTCGAAAGAAACTCGGAGTCGTGTCCGTTTCCGGCGGTGAAATCGCAGACAACGCTGCCTTTTCCGATATGCTTGCGCAAAAATTCCTTTTGAAGCTCCAAAAGATCGACCATGTAAAAAAACTCCTTGACTATGGGATGATTTGATGATAGAATGAATAAAAATACTGTGAGGTGACAAAGCGGTGAAAAGGTTTCTTTTGCTTTCCATGTGCTTTCTTTTAGTGTTCCTTGCGTCATGCGGCAATACGGTTCGTGATGACGATGCGAGTGACGGAATCAGTGATAATGATAATACGTCGTCGGAGGCTGTCGGTGACAGCAGTGTGCCCGACGAAAGCTCCGTGCAGGAGGAAAAAAGCGACCCGTATGACGACCCGAAATACAACGGAGTCGCAAAGCTGTATATTACCGTGAAAAATACGGTCACGAAGGAAGAATATGTTCCCTGCACCATACAGCTGTTGGATCCGAGCGGGGAATATGAGGAGGTCACGGACGAAAACGGCAAGATCAAGGTCAGGGGCAACTCCACATCCGCAGGGGCAAAGAAGCCGTATAACATAAAGTTTTCGTCATCGCAGTGTCCTCTCGGACTCGGCAAGGGAAAAAAGTTCTGCCTGCTGGCGAATCTTTACGACAAGACGCTGATAAGGAACAGGCTGTCATATGACTTTGCATCGGAGGTCGGCGGATGCCATTATACACCGCGGACGGAGTATGTCGACGTGTATCTGAACAACCGTTTTCTCGGCAACTATCTGATGACTCAGGCTGTCGGAGAGGGCAAGGAAAAGGTTGATATCGATATTACAAAGAACGAATTCCTCTTTGAATATGAGCCGTTTGTGGGGTACAGCAACCCGAATTGCATAGCTACGCCGATACTCGGTATTCTGCTGGGCTTCAATGAACCCGAGCAGCCGACGGCAGAACAGTTCGAATGGCTGAATCTTTTCCTCGCAGAGGCGGAAAGCGCGCTTGTTTCGCACGATTTCGAAAGAATCGCGGAATATTTCGACATAGATTCGTTTGTCGATTTTTATATCGTAAACGAGCTTTTCAAGGATGTCGATTTCAGCACTTCTTCAACACGTTTTTATCTGAAAAAGGGCAGGCTTTATGCCGGACCGCTCTGGGATATGGACCTTTCGTCGGGCAACGTCTCGGAGGAGGCGGGGTATTACGGGGAATACTGGAACTCGAACACATCCGGTGATTCCACAGAGAGCTTTTATTGCCGGAAAATCTGGTACCGTGAGCTGTTCGGATGTCAGAAATTCGGAGAACTTGTCAGGAAAAGATATGCCGAACTTCAGCCGCAGATCGTGAATCTTACGACTGACAATGAACTCGGCTTGAACCGAATCGATCGTCTCATTGCAAAGTACGGCAAATCTTTTGCCGCAAATTACGAAAAGGCGGGTTGGTCGGTCTCGTATGTCTACGGCGAATTTGAAAGCCGATATCCGGCAAAGACATATGAGGGCAATGTCGAATATCTGCGTGAATGGCTCATCAGACGCAATGCATGGCTTCTTCACGAACTCGGGATATCATAAAAACCATTCAAAAATTTCTGTCTCAGCGCCTGAAAGGCGCTGAGACAGATTTTTTCAGCCTATTTTTACTGTTATGGTTGTGCTGTCCGAGGTTCCGATGTAGTCATTTGCCGCAACCGAGAAGCTGTCTTCGCCTGTGTAGCCCTTGTTGGGGTAATAGGTAAACGTGCCGTCGCCGTTTGAGGTGACAGTACCGTGGGAGGGCTGTTTTGTTATCAGGAGAGTGCTTATACCGTCGCTTATGACGCGGTCTGTCGCCGGAGTGTTTTTGCGGCAGCTCACGGTCTTTTTCGCAGGTGCCTCGGGTTTTGAACGGAGAGTTTTTTTGATGAACTGATAAGTTGCATCGTAAATTATGCGGGGTTTGCCGGTGCTGTTTGCGGCTGAGCCGAAAAGTCCGCCCGCTTCATAGTACATATGAAGCGAATCCTTCATATATCCGAACTCTACGCCGCCTGCGAGATAGCCGAGGTATTTTCTGAAAAATACGTCGTTATTAAGAGCGCGGTAATCGGCTTCGATCTCGATGCACATATTGTTCATACGGATTATGTCGGCTGCGGTTTCAAGACGCTTTATGCCCACTCTTTCGTCAAATGCAAAGTTCGGCTGCATGCAGCATACGTCAAAGCCGACGTCCTTCCAGGTCTGGTAGCCCTCGGCGCAGAAATACGGTATCCAGAAAAGCTGGTCGCCGATCGTGTGAAGATAGTCTGAGGTGCCTTTTATGACCTCCGGGTCGCCTTCAAAGGTATCGATCGATTCGTGGAACCAGTACCATCCTGCAAATTCGAGGTTGGGATAATCGGCGGGATCATACATTTCGTAAAAACGTCTGACGTACCACTTCACGGCTTCTATGCGCGCTTCCACGGTCCGGAGGCTTTCGGACTTACCGTCTCCGTTGATGTCGCCGAAATCGGTGACATGCATGGACGGATGAGCTATCGAGATGTAGAATTTATATTTGTAATCTTTGAGCCCCAGCTCGTTTTTGACTTTGCCCGCGGCTTTGTTCAATGCGTCGAGATTTTGACCTTTTATGAAGAGCTTGTTTTCAAGGTCCTCCCATTCTTCCTTCACGGAGGTGAAGTCGGGTCTTCCGCCTTTTATCATTTCACCGGGCGTCGGCAGGAAGAGGAAGCCGTCAAACATGGTGTCCTGAGCTTTGCCGTCCTTGATGTAGCCGACATACGGACGGAAAAATTTTTCGTCCAGCACGGAATGATTGTAGTATGCGAGAACGATATCGCCGACACCGCCGAGGAGAGCTTCGGATTGGGACTGATATTTCATGTCGTATACGTCGCCGTTCTTGTCGAACTTTTCAAGCCCGGACGAAGAGAGCGGAACTGCTCCCGCAGTGGATTTTGTGCCGTAGGCGGAAAGCTCGTCGATGAATACATGGGTATCTACCTTGATGTCGAAGCAGATGAAACGGGCTTTATAGGTCTTATCAAAATCGATGCGGAAGGTTTTGCGGTTTTCGTCCCCGGTGCCCTTCGGTCCTGTTTTTCCGGCGATGTACCAGTTTATACCGTCCTCTGAGAGATATACTTTGATCTCACGGGGTACGTTGATGCCCCACGAGCTTTGCTGGAGCATGCCGCCCGAGACGTATTTCATTGCGGAAATATGTCCCATATCGAAATACAGATAGCGTCCCGTTCCGCCGTTGAAGTGGAACCAGGTGCCGTCATAGCAGTAATTGCTGGACGCCTGCTTTCCGTCAGTGAGTATGCCTGAGGTGACGGGCGTGTTTGCTTCGGGGTCGAGGACGGAGGGGATATATGCGTCGATCTGCACCGGTCTTCCCCGAAGCAGATTGGTGACGGATGATGTGGGATTTTCCCACGCGCCTGTGTCTGTCGTGTCGAGCTTTACTTCGGGATATACAGGGGCCTCGGTCTTATCCTCGCGGTGTGCAGAGGCGTTTACCTCGGAGATCAGGGTATATCTGCCGCCTGACGTGCCGACGCGGAAGCGGACATATCGTGCTTTTACGCAGTAGTCGTTTTCGAGGGAAAAAGTGTATGTTCCGTCAGGTTGAGCGGTCGGGGAATAGAGCCGTGCGACGGGCGCAAAATTCTTGCCGTCGGTCGAGACTTCAAATCCGACGTATGTGGGGAGATATACGGCGCTTGTCGCACGCAGGCAGGAGGAAAGAGAGAAGGCGCTGATATCGTTTTCGGTTTTACCGAGGTCGATCGTTATGATCGTTTCCTTTGAACCGTCAACGGCAACCCAGGTGCCGTCACTGAATGTCGTGCCGCTGTTGCCGTCTGTGAGCATTTTGCCCTTGTCGGTCAATGCGGAGAAGGGGAATGAGGCGTTTGTGTATTTATAGCTTTTGCCGTCGGTCAGCGGGACGAGCGGAAGCTCAGACGATACGGGTACTGTCGTTTTTACGCTGTTCAGCGCGTCGTTTTGTTCGGCTTCGGTGATGCCGCTGCCGTAGGCGTTTCTGACGCCATCCGTAACGGTGTATACGTCGCCTTCGGGCAGCGTTGCGTACACGGACACCTCGTCCACAAACACCCATGAGGCGCGGTGCGTGAAGGAAAACTTCACATACCTTGCGGCGACGGCGGCATTGAGGTCAAGCGTCGCTTTGTCAGCTGCCATTATCGGGGAGGTGTTCAGCTTCATGTTGCCGAGTGAGGTCCATGACTTTCCGTCTGCCGAAACGGAGACTCTGACGGATGCCGGCGGCATTATTCCGGCGCTGTTTGTGGAAAGAAAAGAAAATTCAAAACCGTTTATTCCGTCGCGTGTGCTGCCGAGGTCGACTGTTATCGCGGCGTTGGAATTGTCGCGCTGAAATCCGACGTATTCTGTGTCGAAATATGTTGCGCTTATTGCATATGAGCCGTCGGTCAGTTCGCTGTCGTAGGTATCCTGATAGTTTTTGCCGATCGTGCCGCTGACGGTGTATTTGCAGCCGAGGCTGATCAGGGTCCGGACAAAGCGTTCTTCGGGCTGTGTTATCGGACGGAGTCCGAGCAGGTGCATACGCAAAGCGATGTAATCGGCGGCGTTTATCTTGCCGTCGCCGTTTACGTCGGCGGTTTTCGACGGCAGAGATTCACCGGCAAGAAGAGCGCGGCGAAGGGCGATATAGTCGTTTGCGTTGATTTTTCCGTCTTCGTTTATATCACCGCGGAGCGCGGCATTTGTGTGAAGCGAAAGCGCGCCCGCGCCGAAGAGCAGTGCGAGTATTGCGGAGCAGGTGCAGATATGAGCGATGTTCTTCTTTTTCATTTTGTTTTCTCCTCAGAGAGCGTCAATTGTGCGGCAGACGGCAACGGAGGCAACTGCTCCGTCGGCTGCGGCGGTTGTTATCTGTCGTACGGATTTTGTGCGGCAGTCGCCCGCGGCGCAGATGCCGTCGGCGCTTGTGCGGCAGTCCTCGCCCGCGATGATATAGCCCTGTTCGTCCAGGGCAACGACATCGGCAAAGGCGGCGTTTTGCGGTTCAAGGCCTATTGCGACGAAAAGTCCCGTACAACTAACGGTTTCGGTTTCGCCCGTTTCGGCATGGCGGATAACCGCGCCTTCGAGCGCTTCGCCGCCGAAGAGCCTGTCTACGGTGACGGAGGTGATTATTCTGACGTTTTTGCGTTCGTTAAGTATCTCCTGCAGCCTTGCTTCACCGGTCAGGAAGGGAAGATTTTGTATTATCGTGACGCTTTCGCATATGTCGGAAAGGAGAACGGCTTCCTGTAAGGCGGAATTGCCGCCTCCGACGATCGCCACATTCTGCGATGCGAAGAACGCGCCGTCGCATACAGCGCAGTATGAAACGCCGTTTCCGGCGAAGGTATCTTCGCCTTCGACGTTCAGTCGGCGGTGTTTTGCGCCGGACGCAATGATTATCGCCTTGCAGGCGTATTCCTCATCCTCGGTCGTCACTGTGAAGCTGCCGGGAGTGCCGTGTATGCCCGTGACCTTGCCGAATGCGGTTTCGGCACCCAGTTCAAGCGGCTGTTCAACAAGTCTTTCGGCGAGTTCGCTGCCCGAGACCGACACAATCCCGGGGAAGTTTTCAATTTTCGGGGAAAAGGCGACCTGTCCGCCGAAGCCTGCTTTTTCGATTACGAGAACGGTTTTTCCCGCTCTGAGCGAATATGTTGCGGCGGTCAACCCTGCCGGACCTGCGCCGATTATTACTATATCGTACATATGCAAACCTCACTATGCTTTATAATAAAATAATTATAATCGGATTCGGCGGATTTGTCAATAAAAGAATATTGAAATAGGATGGGCTTTGTGATAAAATATAAATACAAATTAACTGTTGGAGGTCGTCATTATGAGCGGCAGTTACAAGGAGCTTAGGAAAAAGGCTGTTGCCGAAGAGTTTTCATCGCCGGAGCTTATGAATATGAGAAAAAAGCTGGCGGTGTGCTTTATAGCGTTTATTGTCTGCAGGGTCGCTTTTTCGGTTTATGAAACGGTTTATATCGTACTTAGAGAGGCTGACCTTTCTTTCATAATTTCGAATCTTTGCCTTACCGCGCTTACCGCATTCCTGTCCTATGCGATATATAACGGCGCTTCAACGCTGACGTTCCTCGCGGCGCTCGGCGGTGCTTATTCGCTTGTTACAAATTTTGCAAGCGAAACGGTCATCCGCTACATAACGACGCAGAGTGACCTCGCTTTCAATGCCTATATGGCGGTCCTTGCGGTGGTTTCGCTGATTCAGATTGTCATGTATATTTACATCGGCGCTTCAAAAAAATGGAAACAATATTTCGCGGCTTGCCTCAGGGTGAACGGGAAGCTGGCGGAAAGATAGTCGGAAAAGCGCACAGCGAAAAATGAAAATGCAATGCAAAACAGCGTTTCTGCCGGTTAAGGCGGAAACGCTGTTTTTTTTGATTTAAGTCATCACCGCCTTAATTGTATTTTGTCTGCCGTACCGCCTGCGGATTCGGATCTTTTCCCTCAGCGGACTTTTGTCAGCTGATATTCAGCGTTACTTCAAACGGGGTGCTTTCACCGAGGTAGTTTGAATATGTTACGAAAAATGAATCCTGACCGGTATAACCCTTTTCGGGGTAATATGCAAATGTACCGTCAGGCGAAAGCGTCAGCACGCCGTGCGACGGTGAAACGTCAGTGATGTATTCGCCTATGGTGTTTCCGTCAGAGACTCTTGCAGAAAACTTTTTCGACGCCGTTACGTCGAAGCTCATATCTTCGGGTGCATCGGGGGTCATGGGAAGCGTTCCCTTTATGAAACCGTAGGTATAATCATATATCAATCTTGCCTTCGGGTCGGTGGACATACATGAGTTGTAATAGAGATAAATGTCCTGATAGTACATATGGATGGTGTCTTTCATATAGCCGTAGCGCACACCACCGGTAAGGTATTCCATATACTTGTCGAAGAACACGCTGTCGGTCAGCGCAGCTCCCGTAATTTCCATTTCAACACACATGCCGAGCCGTTTTGCCATTTCCGCACAGTCTCTTACCTGACTGTCGCTAACGCGGGCATCAAAGGCGTAGTTTGGCTGCATACATGCGGCATCAAAGCCGAAATACTGCCACTGATCAAAACCGTATGCAGTGAAAAACGGAATCCAGAACAGTCCGTAGCCTTTTTCATGGCAATAATCTGCAACGGAATTGATTATATACGCATCATTGGCGTTATCTGTTGCGGATTCATTTATCCAATAAAAACCGGCGAATTTCACATTGTCGAGCTTCATTCCGTCAAGGCGGAAAAGAAAATCGTCAATTGCCCATTTTATTGCGGCAATACGCATTTCTGGGGTGTTCAGGGTTTCGGTTTTTCCGTCACCGTTGATGTCGCCGAAAGCTATGTTGTCGCCCGGGTAGAAGAGTGTGAAATAGAAGCTCACACGGTAATCATCGTTTCCGAGCTGCTTTTTTACTCTGCCTACCGCCTCTTCAAGCGCCGCGAGGTCACGTCCGGCACCGAACAGTTTGTCTGTCTGATCCTTTGTTTCACGCATATTGGCGTTCTTATATGCCTGATTGCCGTCAAGCAGGGAACCTGTCGGGCAGAAGAGGAAACCGTCAAACATTGTGTCTTTTACATTTCCGTTTTCGTCGAGATACGCGACATAGGGCATAAGCTCTTCTGCGGTGTATCCGACTTTTTTGCCCTGTTTCTCATCCTCGGCACAGTAATTCGGAACGAGTACGATATCCTTTGCACCGCCAAGCAGGGTGTCATTTCGTTCTGTGTAGCTGTTGATATTCAGCTTAGAAGGTTTCTTCCCGCTTTCCGAGAGAGGGGCGCTCGCCGAATCCACCTTTTTGGTGCCGAAGACCTCAAGCTCATCACAGTAGGCGTTCGGCCATACCTTGAATGAAAAACGCGCGTAGCGTGCTCTGTACGGTTTGTCAAGTTCAAAGGTGCCGCGGAGTATTTCGGTCGGCTGAGAGGAAGGAAGGGTTGCAGAACCCACGGGATACCAGTTGTCGCCGTCTTCCGACAGCCAGAGCAGCGCTCCGGAAACGACGTTGATACCGACGTTATCCTGTCTCAGAAAACTGACGGAAAAGCCTGTTACGGTTGCGGTTGCACCAAGGTCGTAAACGACATCTCTGCCGTGACAGCTCCCGAATTTGAAGAATCCCGGGTTGGTATAATCTGCGTTTTCGGCGAACTTGCCGTCTGTCATGAGGGTGCTGCTTTCGGGTGTGTTGCCGTGGGGGTTCGTCGATTTGTAAAGCGGAACATAGGAATATATGCGTTGTGTTTTGCCGCTTATAAGGTTGACCGTATCATTGTAATCCGGAGAATTGCTATCGAAATATGTCGGAGTTTTGATAACCGGCACAGTTTTTTCGGCATAGTATGTGGCTTCGGGTTTGTTGTCCGCTTCGCGGTAGGCAAAAACACCGATTTCTTCGATAAGCAGCATTTTGCGTTCCTGCTCAGGGACAGTAAAGCGGATGTACTTAGCCTTTACCGTGAAGGGGAGAGAAAGAATATAGTTATAATAATATGAAGATGTTGCCGTGGGAGCATATACTCTGCCGAGTTTTGTGAAGTTTTTGCCGTTGTCAGAGATGAAGAAATCGACATATTTGGGGAGTACTATTCCTATCTGCGGGTTTGAATGTGCCGAAAGCGTGAAGCGGCTTATATCGGTTGCGACTGTGCCAAGGTTTACGGTCATATCGAGTGCCGCACTTCCGGCAAATCCAACCCAGTTGCCGCTTTCATAGGTCGCGCCGATCTTTTTTCCGTCGGTAAGCTTGCTTGTATCCGGGAAATTTGAATCGGCAGAGCGGGAGAGACGACAGTTCTTGGACAATGCAATATTCCGCGGACTCAAAGCGCGTTTAACTTCGCCATATTTCAGTGAGGCAGCGATTTCGGTGAATGAATATGTGTCATTGACGTATGAATCATCAACATCTTGTTCGAGCGAAAATGACGCGCTGTCGCCCTTGACATCGGCATACACGGTCAGCTCGTCCAGAAACAGATTCGCGGAATAGTGGTTCATGGTAAAGCGTATGTAACGATAATTGACAGGGGCGTCGAGGGTTGCCGATATTCGGTATGCACCGGTTTCGGCTGTCGCGTCAGCGCTCATACGGCAGAGACGATTCCAGCCGGATGTTTTTTCGTTGTTGTCGTCCGAGCCGTAGACGGTTATATTCTGCGGAGCTCCGATGCCGGGACCGAGCTCATGATAGTACGAAACTTCGAACTTGTACAGCCTTTCGCAGTTCTCGCCGAGATCGATTGTGAAGGTCACGGGATCCGGTCTGCCGTAGTTTGACCATTTGGGGTCACCGTAGCCTTTATCGTCTTCGGCATACAAACCGTCGGTCAGCTCTGTGCCGAAGGTGTCTTCATATGCGACATCGGCTTTTGTTCCGGAGTAGGGTTTTCCGATCGAAACCGGAGTCTCATATTCCGGGGCAAACATTTCGTCGGACATATCACTTTCTTCGGATGAGGTTACGGTTTCGTTCGAGGTTTGTTCCGAGACTGCCGTACTTTCGGCGGCAACGATATCTGAAGATGTGTTTGACTCATGGTTTGAGCAGGAGAAAAATGATGAGGCAATAAGCATAAATATGAGTGCAATGCAGATTGGTTTCTTCATGGCATTCCTTTCGTAAGTAAATTGAAATCGGACTGTCTGTCGGGGTGCAGGCAGCACAAACAATGGAATATATTACAACAGCGTTTCTGCCGGTTAAGGCGGAAACGCTGCTTTTTTTTGATGATTTGAGGAGAAAATCTTTCAGCCTTCGGACTCGTCTCCGGTGGAGCGAGTTTTTGCTTCGTTGAGGCTTTCCTCGTTTTCGCGGGAGTTGGTCTCGATGTAGTCCGCCATTCTGAGGTCGGAGAAATCGTTATAGCCGTAATAGCTTGAAGAGATCTTCTTCAGAATCTTTTCGTTATAGGTGTAGCTTGTTGTGTACTGGAAGACGGCGGTTGCGGGGCAGAGCTCTGCAAGCTTTGTTTCGATCTCGTGGAGCTTTGTCGCTCTTTCGGTTCTGTCTTTCAGATAAATGACTTCGTCAAGGAGAGTGTCATACTCTTCGTCGCTGAGACCGGTGTAGTGGGGATTGTAGGTTTCGGCATCAAGGCTGATGGAAACCTTGTTTCCGCTGTACTTGGTTGCAAAGGGCGCGAGGTATGCGATGGCGTCGGTGGAATTGACAGCGTAGTCAACACCGATGATATCGAAGTTGCCGGAGGAAAGTGTGCTCTGGAATTCCTCGGCGTAAACAGGAACAAGCTCAATCGTGAAGCCGAGAGCTTCCCACGATGCCTTTGCGGATTCCGCTGCGATCTGGGATGCAAGCTCGTAGCTGATCTTACCGAACTTATCGGTGAGACCGTTTGCGACATTCTTTGTCACGGGAACGAGGTATGCGAGACGGAGCGTGCCGCCTTTTACGCCTGCTTCGTTCAGGAGCGAAGTTGCTTTTGCGGTGTCTGCTGTGGTGGAATAGATATCGCCGCCTGCCTTGCGGAAATCGGTGCCGGATGCGGTGTCAAACACGCCGGAGGGGACGAAACCGGTGGATGCGATATAATTCTTTCCGATTGCATTGACGATCGCCTGTCTGTCAAGTGCTGCGGACAGTGCCTGACGGACCTTTGCGTCCTTCAGAATATCGTTTTTGGTGTTGAAGTAGTATGTATAGGTGGAGAGAAGCTTGTTTGTTGTGATGGAGGAGGCATACTTCGCGAATGTTGTCTTGTCAAAGTTGCCGAGATAGAAAGACTTGCCTGCATCGAACTTGTCAGCCTGGAACTGCTGTTCCGTTGCTTCGGCGGTATCCTTTTTGTCAATCTTTTCGTTTTCGTAGTAGCATACGAGACGGAAGGGGATTACACTCTCGTCAAGCTTGTCTTCTTCGTCGTCACGGTAATAATACTGGTTTCTTTCGAGGGAGAGCTTCACGCCTTCTTCAAGACCCTGAACTCTGAACGGACCGTTACATACCATGATCGCGGCGTTCTTGTCCCAATCCTGCTCACGGGAGTTATCGGTGTTGTTTTTGATGGCACGGGTGATTATATCTTCGCGGAGAGGGGAGAGAGCAATACACGAAACGGCTTCTGCAAAGAGTTCGGTGTCATAATCCTCTTCAAAGGTGATCGAGAGGAGCTTGTCGTCCTCTGCAACGAGACCGAGGTCGTCACTTGTCATGATGCCGGATTTGACCTGACGTGCGTTCTTTATCGGGAAAAGCAGCGAAGCGTAGGGGCTTTCGGAATCGGGGCTGAGGATGCGCTTCCAGGCATAGACAACGTCGTCGGCGGAAACGGCAATGCCGTCGCTCCACATGGTTTCGTTGAGCTTGAAATACATCTTGTATTCTTCGTCACGGTTATCGTAATAGCTGTACCACTCATATGCGAGACCGGGCTTTACTTTGCCCTTTTCGCCGATAGTGGTGAGCGGCTGGTAGATGAGGCTGAAGATCATCGCAGTGTCTGCCTGGAGCTGTACCGCGGCGGGATCAAGCGTCTGGGGAAAATCAGTGAGGTACATACTGATGGTAGCACCCTTGTCGTTATCGCCCTGGAGCGTTGAGCACGCTGCAACAACAGGGAGACATACGAACAGTACCAATAAAAGGGCGACAAACTTTTTCATATGAGAATGTTCCTTCCTTTTTGCTCGGAGTGAGCAAGTGCATAAGATTACTTTCTACATTATATCACTTTAGTTCCGAAATTTCAATCCGTAAAAAGCTAAAGCGGGTAATTTTCTTTTATGCACAAAAATCGGAGTGCCGATTTGTGCAGTTTTACCAATTATCGTGCGTAAATCACTTGTTTTCGACGGGGAACGAGGCTGTATTTCCGTAAATATCGGTTATGCTTATGATATATTTATCGAAAATATCGAGCGAAAAGCTGAGCGACAGTTTCTCACGCGCCTGCATCGTTTCGGTTATCGAGGTGCGTTTCAGCTCTTTTCCGTCTGCGTCAAGAATCGCGACCGTGGTGAAAACATTGCCCTTCTGGATTACGTCGACTGTGAGGATAACCTTGTCATCGGTTCTGCCGGGCTTGAAGCTGACCGTCGGCTCGGGTATATCGGTCGAAGGGAGCTTGCCGGTGTCGTAATACTGCTTGTAAAGTGCGTGATATACCGCTTTTCCGGGGATATCCTTGGCGCAGTAATGGGAATAGGCAAAGGTGATGTGGTTTTCGACATATGGGTGCGAGATTTCCATCTGGCGGACAAAACGGGCAAGGGGAGCGGTTTTGCCGTCTTTGGTGAAGTCCTCGTTGTTTGCCCAGAAGCGCAGACCTTTTTCGGTATCAACGGCTTTTTTCAGCTCGCGGAAATACGCATCGAGTTCGTCTATCGTTATCCATCCGGCGCCGACTGCGTCCTGACAGCAGAATATATCGCCTTCGCGGAAGTTTGCTACTTCGAAAACACGCGTCCATTCTTCGCCTGCCTTCACCGCATCTCCGCCGGCGGAACGTACGAAAGGCGACAACATGAGCGGCATTGTCGGGTCGATATCGGTGAGAGGTTCGAGATAGCCGTTCAGGAATTTGCCCGCCTTGGCTTCAAGTCCCATCATGCCGTTATAAAGTTCCCACGCGAAATACCAGCCAGCGAGGGCGTTCGGATATTTTTCCTTGTAAAGATTGTATATTTCCTTTGCGGAAATGATGCCGAGTTCAGCCTGAGAGGTGAGCCAGTTTTCCGTCAGAACGGAAACGTCCCACCATTCGTCGGCGATATTGAGACCGACATACACCTTCACTCCCAGGTTTTCGGCTGCTCTGAGACAGCGTTCAAGCATCTGTGACTGATCCTCAAATGCGCCGGTGTTATGCGTTTTGGCGTACTCGGACGGATAGTAGGCGTTGAGGAATTTCGAATACGGTGTTGTTGAGGTCCACTGGATGACAAGCAGGTTAATCCCTACCTCGAGAAGACCTTCAAAATGTTTTTCCCATTGCGCGTCGGTGTATGATGTGAAAGCGTATGGCTGCAAAAACGTTCCCGTTACGTGCGGGAAATTCTTTTCTGTCGGCATTGTTTTACTGACCTCCTCCGAGACAGCGTCGGATTCATCCGACGACGGCTCGTCTGATATTGTTTGCGAAGATATTTCCGAAGTGCCTGCGGTGCTTGTATCCGATCCGGTCCCGGACGGCGTTTTTCCGCAGGAGGCAAGGGGCATCATTAGTGCGATGGCGAGAAGGGCTACGATAAGTCGTTTCATGGTCATCGGTTCCTTTCGAAAATGTCGTTTCCGTATGCGTCTGTGCCGACTATGAGCGGGAAATCGTCGAAAACAAGCTTTTTCACCGATTCACAGCCCAGCTCGGCAAACGCGATTTCTTCCATTGATGTTATATGACTGGCTGCAACGGCGCCGGCGCCGCCTATCGCGAGAAGGTACAGTCCGCCGTTGCGCACTATGGCTTCTTTCACTTCATTGCTTCTTCCGCCTTTGCCGATTGTTGCGGTCATGCCGAGATCATAGAGCAGCGGCGCGAAAGCGTCCATACGGCAGGAGGTCGTCGGTCCGAATGAACCGCATACTCTTCCGGGCATGGGTGGAGTCGGTCCGGCATAATAAATGCAGGAGCCTTCAAGCGGAAACGGAAGCTCTCCTCCGTCGGCGATCAGCGCTGTCAGACGCTTGTGCGCGGCATCACGCGCCGTATATACGATTCCGGAAAGTAATATGCTGTCGCCTGCGCTCAGCTCCTTCGCCGCACTGCGCAGGTCGGTTACGTTTATGCTTTTCATTTCGTTTCGTCAAGAATGCTGTCCACACTGCGGACGGCATCATCAAGGTGGCGGCGCGCCTGCTCAAGACCGGCGGTCACGAGCTGCTGTTTTTCGACATAGATATCGGCGACGCGGCGGGCGCGGTCGCAGTATTCCTCGGCTTTCCTGTGAGCAGCCGCGACATCTTCGGCAATCTGAATGCGGCATTTGCGCTTCAGTTCCTCGCATTCCGCTTCGGCTTTTTTCAGCATATCGCGGGAGGCTTCCTCGGCTGCACTCAGCTTTTCACCGAGCCGTGCGTTCATACGTTCCGCATCGTCTGTGGAGTGCTTCTTGAACTCGTCAAACTCGGCAAGCAGGCTGTTGGTTCGCTTTTCCGATGCTTCGAGACGGGATTTCAGATCCTCGTTTTCGGAGAACATACGCTTTATTTCGGCGTCCTTTTCGGCAAGCACTTCGTTGTGACGGGCATTCTGCTCAAGGAGAAATTTATCGACTTCGGCACAGGAATATCCCTTGCGCTCTTTTGTGAAAACGGCTGTATCACTCATATGCGACACCTCAGAGTTTGCTCATGTGCATGACAAAGCCGTGCGGCAGTGCCTTTGCAATGAAACGGTAAAATTTGTAGAATGCCTTTGGAGTGTAAATCCCCCTGCCGGCAAAGGCTTTTTTCAGCGAGGTCTTCGCTACCTTTGTCGGATTGCAGCGCGGCAGGCTGTCGAAGGCTTTCGATCTGCCGGGAATATTGCCCGCTTCAAGGAATTCGGTCTCCATCGGGCAGGGACAGACGGCAAGACAGTTTATTTTTTTTGATTTCAGCTCAAAGCGCAGTCCCTTCGAGAAGGCGTATACGAATGCTTTAGTCGCGGAGTAGGTCGTCATACGGGGAGTCGGGACAAAGGCGGCAATCGAACAGGTGTTGATTATCGAGCTGCCGGCGGTCATATAGGGAACTGTGAGAGCTGAGACCTCGACCATAGAGCGGCAGTTCAGGCTGACACTCTGACCCTGCCTCAGATAGTCAAGCTCCCAGACGTTGCCTATGGTGCCGGCTCCGGCGTTATTGATAAGCAGTCTGACAGGCGGTTTTTCCTGCTTCAGCAGTGCGGCGTATGCCGCGATATCGTCCTCGTTTGTGAGATCAAGCGGAAGCACACGTACCTTTCTGCCAGTTGTTTCGGCTGCAAGCGCTTCAAGGCGGTCCTTGCGGCGGGCGATTATCCATATATCGTCAAGCTCCGGATAGTATGCGACTATGGCTCTGAAAAATTCGCGTCCGAGTCCGGAGGAGGCTCCGGTTACAATTGCGGTGTTCATTGTTTTCAGACTCCTTTATCATATTATAATTATCTATTGTGTATTGTATCGCATTTCCTTCATTTTGTCAAGGTAATGCTGTAAACTAATATCCATTGACTTCATTTGAGTTTTGTGATAGAATGCATGATATTATCAATTATGAGGTCTCTGTTATGGAGGAAGCGATAAAGAAAAAAGGTATTGCGGAGAGCATGGACATGACGACAGGCTCTCTCTGGAAGAAGATATTTCTGTTCAGCATGCCGCTCATGGCGTCGCAGATACTGCAGGTGCTTTTCAATATGGCGGACATTGCGGTGGTGGGTACTTTTTCAAGCTCACAGGCGATGGGCTCCGTCGGCTCAACGAGCATACTTGTCACGCTGTTTACCGGATTTCTTATCGGTCTGGGCAGCGGCGTAAACGTAAAGGTCGCCCAACAGCTCGGAGCAAAGCAGGAAAAAGAGGCGAAGCAGACGGTTCACACGTCGCTCATCATATGCACTGCCGCAGGTGTGATGATTACGGTGCTTTGTCTTCTGCTTGCAAGGCAGATGCTGGAGCTCATCGACACGAAGGATGACCTGATCGACGGCGCCGTGCTGTATTTCAGAATATATGCGTTCGGTATGCCTGCGCTCGGCATTTTCAACTTCGGCAACGGTGTTCTGAGTGCCAACGGCGATACAAAGAGACCGCTTGTTTATCTGTTTGTTGCGGGTATTATCAATGTGATCCTGAATCTGTTTTTTGTCATAATCTGCGGGATGGCTGCCGACGGTGTTGCGTGGGCGAGTATAATTTCTCAGTATGTTTCGGCGATACTTGTAATCATCCACATGACGCGTGAAAAGGATTCCTGCAGTCTGAGCTTCAGGGAGCTGAAGATATATAAGGGAAGGGCAAAGCCTATTCTTATGCTGGGCATTCCCGCGGGATTTCAGAACGCTGTTTTCGCGGTGGCAAATCTGTTTATCCAGCGTGCGGTCAATTCGTTTGATTCCACGATGGTGGAGGGCAATTCAGCCGCAGCCAACTCGGATACGCTGATATACAACGTCATGGCTGCGTTTTATACCGCCTGCTCCAGCTTCATGGGGCAAAACTGGGGTGCAAAGAAGCATGACAGAGTTCTGAAAAGCTATTTCATCAGTCTGTTTTATTCGTTTGTCGCGGGCGCCGTTCTCGGGTTGTCGCTCCTTTGGGCGGGCGATTTGTTCCTCGGTTTGTTCACGAACGAGCGCGAGGTCGTTGAGGCAGGTATGCAGCGGCTCCGCATCATGGCGTATTCCTACGCCATTTCGGCATTCATGGACTGCACGATTGCCGCGTCGCGCGGTATCGGCAAGAGCTTTGCGCCGACGATCATTGTGATATTAGGTTCATGCGTATTCCGTGTCGCATGGATATACACTGTATTTGCTCATTTTCACACCATCCCGTCACTGTATTTGCTCTATGCTTTTTCGTGGACGATAACGGCGGTTGCGGAAATCACATATTTCATCATCGCATATAAAAAAGCCGTAAAAGCAGAGCTTGCTTCGACAACGGCATAAAAAAAGCGCGTACCGCTTCAAAACGGTACGCGAAATTTTTTATGCGGTGATATTCGTGGGCGCTTTGCGCTTTGGCGGCTTGCCGTTATTCATCGGCGAGCTTTATTCCGCGGTCGCAGCAGAGGGCTTCAATACTTCTGTCGTAGGTAGCTTCTGCCTCCTCGGAAAAGAAGCAACCGGGAACTCCTTCGTTATGGTCTCTGTGGTGTGCCACGCAATCACAGCATTTTCCGTGATGCGGGCAGTCAAAGGTGCACGGACAGGCTCTCGTTGTACTTTCGCAGATGTTGTGTTCGTTTTTGTCGATGTCAGTCATGGCGCTTCACCTTTTGTTGATATGTTTTCTATACACTATAACAGGACAAAAGTCAAGCGTCAATCTGACATATCGTCGAATCTCCGGATCAGCGGCAGAGAGCAGATGCGATATATCGCAGTCTTGCGCAGTCGTTTGCAGCAAGAGCATCGATATCCGAAAGAGCGCTTATATCAACACCGGCGACGGCGTTTGTAAAAAGCAGCGCGGCAAGATAGGTCCCGGCGGGCGTCGGATGGTATGCGTCGTCGTTATACAGCACAATGTCGGGATAAAGCGCACATGATGCGGCGAATGCCGTACCGACAGGTACGCAGCGTCCGTCAAAGCGTGCTGCCGCTTCCTCATATGCCGCCTTCAGGCGGAGGCGCATCGTTTCGTAATCGATGCCGGTGCCGGACAGCTTTTCTGAGCCGTAGCGGTATGCCCATGTCTGGTAGAACAGAATGCACGGGTTCTTTCCGCCGGCGCGGACGGCTGTCGAAAGCGTGTGGACAGCAGCCATGAAATCCGCCTTGTCTCCTGCGGGATTGAAGCTCTGGTCCTGGAGAACGACAAAATCATAGTTTTCGTTGCTGTATGCTTCCTCAAAGCGCCTGTTCAGTTCGTGCTCCCGGTCGGCGTATTCATGGAGATATGCGCCGCCTTTTGTCACCGAGGCGGCACGGCAGGAAATCCCTGCGTTTTTCAGCAGTGTTTCCGTCATTGCGGGAAGGTCGTTGAAATATGTAAAGCTGTTTCCGATGAATAGAATTTTTTTCATGGTTTCACGCTTTCGAGGAATAGCTTTTATATGTGTTTTCCATGAGCATTGCGCGGGTCATGGGACCGACACCGCCGGGTACGGGCGTTATGTATGCAGCCTTTTCACTGCATCCTTCGAAATCGACATCGCCGCAGAGCTTTCCGTCAACGCGATTCATGCCGACATCGACGACGATCGCACCGTCCTTTATCATATCCGCGGTGATCATTTTTGCTCTGCCGACGGCTACAACAAGAATATCGGCATTTTTGGTATGGCGGGCGAGGTCGGGCGTTTTTGAATGGCAGATCGTTACGGTGCCGTTTTGCGCGAGGAGAAGCAGTGCCATCGGCTTGCCGACGATGTTGCTTCTGCCGACGACAACGCAGTTTTTACCGTCGGTGCTTATGCCGTATTCGGCGAGCAGACGCATGACTCCGGCGGGAGTGCAGGGGGCGAAGCCGTTAAGACCGAGAGTTATTCTGCCGACGTTTGCCGGATGGAATGCGTCAACGTCCTTCGACGGCGATATCGTTTCGATGACCTTGCGCTCGTCGATGCTTTTCGGGAGCGGAAGCTGAACAAGTATGCCGTCGACAGTTTTGTCTCCGTTCAGGCGCTTCACGAGGCTTATAAGTTCATCCTCGGGAGTGTTTTCCGGGAGAATGAACGGCTTTGAAATTATGCCGATTTCCTCGCAGTCCTTTATCTTATTGCGCACATATACCTGTGAAGCCGGGTTTTCGCCGACAAGGATCACTGCAAGCCCCGGGGCGCGCTTTCCTCCGGCGACATCGGAAGCGATTTTTGCGGCAATTTCGGCTTTTACCTTGGATGATGTGAGTTTTCCGTCAAGCAGGGTCATTTTTCGATTTCTCCGTCGTCGTTTTTGTTGATTGTTTCTTCGACTGATTTGTCTGAAGATTCGTCGTTCTTGGCATTTTCAAGTTTATCGAGCTTTTCGGACAGCTCTTTGTCGTCCGCTTCGTTTTTTACATCGACGGTGTTATAGGTATCGACGGCGCTGTATGCCTTTTTGTATTCGGCAAGCTCGGCATTCGATTTTTTGCTCTTTTTGAGAAGGTAGATGAGAAGTGCCGTACCGCCGACAAAGCAGGCAAAGCCCGTGAATACGGAGAATTTGATGCTTGTGTTGAACAGGTACAGGCTGTCGGTACGGAGCATTTCGATGAAACCTCTGCCGAAGCCGTACCACAGCATATAGAGCGAGAATATCTCGCCGTTTGCCTTCTTTTTGCGGTAAATGAGCTGAATAATTATGAAGCCGACGAGGTTCCACAGCGATTCGTAAAGGAAGGTCGGGTGGACGAACTGTATATCGGGGCGGAGCTTGTTGTCGATATACACGTTGCCAACAGTCATACGCCACGGCAGCTTTTCAACGCCCTCCGACCAACCGTATGCTTCGGCGTTAACGAAGTTGCCCCATCTGCCGATTATCTGACCCATCATCACGGCGGGGGCTAACGCATCAAGGAGGGGAAGGGTGTTCAGCTTGCGGATCCTGCAATAGATGATGACCGTGGCAAGTCCGAACAGAATAGCACCGTAGATGGCGATGCCGCCCTCCCAGATGGCGATCACGTCATAAAAAGTTTTGTATTTTCCGTCGCTCCATGTTGTCAGTACGTATACGATACGGGCGCCGATTATGCTTATCGGAACGGTGAGGAGCGTCACGTTCAGAACGTCGTCCTCGGTGAGATGTTCGGTTTTTATGGCGCGTCTGTAAAACAGTATGAATGCAACGAGTATACCGGTCGTGAGAATCAGACCGTACCACTGCACATTGATACCGAAAATAGTGAAAGCGGTGCGGTTGATCGTGAATTCACCGATTCCCAGACCGGGAAAGCTGATTGTGCTTGTCATGGTCGGATTTCCTCCTGATTTTTATTTTGCGTGTTTCAGTCGCAGAGGGAGAAGCTGTCACTGTCGGTGTACAGTACGGCGTTGCTGTGACGTCTGAGAATTGTGCATGGGCAGTATTCGCCGATCTCGCCGTTCAGCATTGTATGTACTGCCTTTGCCTTTGTGGGGGCGGGTACGATGCAGAACACGTATTCAGGGGCGACAAGTGTGGGAATCGTGAGTGTCACGGCGTGGGTAGGCACCTTATCGATGGAATCGAAGCAGCCGTCATTTACCTGCTGATGGCGGCATATCTGATCGAGTTCGACTGTTTTGACTGCTTTTTCGTCGTCAAATTTTGCGAAAGCGGGGTCGTTGAACGCGATATGACCGTTTTCTCCGATACCCATGCAGACGATGTCGCACTTGTGCTCGGCAAGGAGCTTTGCATACCGGTCGCATTCGGCGTTGATATCGGGTGCGTTGCCGTTGATATAGTTGACTGATTTGAAGGGTACCTTCGAGAAAAGTCTGTCGCGCAGGAATCTTCCGAATGCCTGCGGAGCGTTGCCGTCAAGACCGATGTACTCGTCCATATGGAAGGCATTGATACGTGTGAAATCAACGGAGCTGTCGGCGATGAAAGCGGAAAGAAAATCGTTCTGGCTGGGCGCCGCGGCAAAGATCATATTTATCTCATCCTTTTCGGCAAGGAGCTTTTTGATCGCGGCGGCGACGTCCTTTGCGGCATCCTCGCCCATTGCGGTACGGTTGTCAAAGACCTTGTAGGTCAGCTTATCGCATTTTGCCTGTTTTATAAGCATACTTTCTGTCCTTTCAGATATACGTCTGTTATATTTACATTGTCGTCGAACACGCATATGTCGGCGATTTTTCCTTCGGTCAGTGTGCCGCGGTCGTTTATTTTCATAATTGCGGCAGGGGTGGCGGTCATCATACGCACTGCATCGCATATGCCGCAGTCGGCGTATTTCAGCATATTGCGCACCAGACGGTCGGCGGTGGCGATAGAACCGGCAAACGCGGAACGGTCGGGCAACTTTGCGACTCCGTCCTCAATTATTACTTCGTAGCCGTTTTCCTTTGAGCCGATGAACATCGTCTTTGCATCTGTTCCGGCGGCGCGGAGCGAATCGGTGACCAGTGCGGTGCGGTACGGTCCCTTTGCTCTGTATATGTAACGGAGAAGCTCGGGCGGCAGATGACAGCCGTCGGCGATGATTTCAACAGTGAGACCGTCGATTATATATCCGCTTTCGATGAGTCCGAGATGGCGGAAGCCGCTTCGGCGGGTTATTGTGGACATTCCGCTGTAAAAATGAGTGAGATGAGTGTAACCGTTATCGTACGCTTCAAGAGCCGTTTCGTACTCGGCTTCGCTGTGACCCATCGACGGCAGTATTCCCATTGCGGAAAGCTTTCTGCCAAGCTCCATCGCGCCCTCGCGTTCGGGAGCGATAGACCAGCGTTTTATATATTTTCCGCCCTTTTCGAGAATTTTTTCGTAGTGTTCTTTTTTCGGGGCAACGATATATTTTTCGTCCTGTGCGCCTTTCTGACTTACGGCGAAATACGGTCCCTCAAGGTGCAGACCGTAGAGATTGGTGTTTTTGCCCTCCGATGCGATTTTGCCGAAAACATCGAATATATTGAAAAGCTCTTCATCGGGGCAGGTCAGAGTCGTGGCGAGCATGGTCGTTGTACCGTGCTTCAGATGTGTTTCGGAAATTGTTTCAAATGCCTGCTTTGTGCCGTCCATGAAATCGGCACCGCCGCCGCCGTGCAGATGCATATCGATGAAGCCGGGGGAAATATAGCGGTCGCCGTAATCGGCAGTTTCATACAGCGCGTCATCGTTTCTGTGGGTGCCGACGTAGGTAATTATACCGTTTTCGGCACAGACATCGCCGTTTTCTATGATACGTGACGGAGTCACGATTTTGCCGCGTAGCTTGATTTTCATACTTATGCCTTTCCGAGAAGGCAGACTGCGTGAGCCGCGATACCCTCGCCGCTCCCGGTAAAGCCCAGACCTTCCTCTGTTGTTGCCTTGATGTTTATGCTTGCCGCGTCGGTTTTCAGGGCGGCGGCAATATTTTTCTTCATGCTTTCAAGATGGGGTGACATTTTCGGCGCCTGCGCGAGAATTGTGCTGTCTATATATTCGATAATGAAGCCGTCGGAACGGATCATGTCGCCGACGCGCTCCAGAAGAAGCAGGCTGGAGATGTTTTTATATTCGGGGGAACTATCCGGGAACTGATGTCCGATATCCTTTTCGCCAGCCGCGCCGAGAAGCGCGTCAGCAATGGCGTGAAGCAACACGTCGGCATCGGAATGACCGAGAAGCCCTTTTTCGTGTTGTATTTCAACACCGCCGACGATTAGTTTTCTCCCCGTGACAAGGCGGTGTACGTCATAGCCGTGACCGATTCTCATAGCATACCTCTGCTTTCAAGGAATATCATCGCTTTGGCGCGTTTTACGTCGGCGGCGTCTGTCAGCTTGAAATTATACGTGCCGATATCAACGTAATCGACTCTGAAACCCGCAAGCTCTGCAATCGTCGTTTCGTCGGTGGAACGGATGTCTTTTTTCAGCGCAGCCGCAAGCGAGATAAGGTATATATCGCGCTTGAGCACCTGCGGTGTCTGTACGGCGATCAGGCGATCCCTTTCGGGAGTGAAAAGAACCTTTCGGTTTGTGTCAAGATACTTTACCGTATTGTACTCGGGAGCGCAGGCGGAAGCCGCGCCGCAGGAAAGCGCCGCGTTGACCACTCTGTCGATGTCTTCGCTCTTTATAAATGGGCGGGCGCAGTCATGAAAGCAGAGAAAATCGCTTTTTGCTGCCATTGCGCCGTTTCTCACGGATTCCGTGCGTGTCGCGCCGCCTTCGACCGTTTTGATCGGCTTTTTACAACGTGACACGATGGTGTCAATTTCATTGCTTTTACGGCAGACGAGAACAATGTCGTCAACCGTTTCCGCGGCGGAAACGGCGTCGAGCACGCGCTCAAGCACCGTTTTGCCGCCGAGGTCGATGAGCGGCTTGCTGACGCCGCCCATCCGTGTGCCGCTTCCCGCGGCAACAATAACCGCTGAAACCGTCGGTTTATTTTTCATAGCCGTATCCGAGGTCGAACGCCTTTGCGTTCAGCTCGCCGAGCTGGGGCTTTGACTTCGGGGATGCCGCTCTGATGCATTCGCGGAAAAATTCCGGCTCAAACATGCCGGTCTGTTTTATGAGAGCGCCGAGCATGATTACGTTCGCAAGACCGCTGAGTCCGTTTTTGTCCGCAATATCCGTTGCGGGGACACAGACGGTTTTTATGTCGGTACGGTCGGGAACGATGTCAATGAGGGAGGAATCAGCCATGATGAGGCCGCCTGCCTTGACCTTGTCAATGAACTTGGTGAGAGAAGGCTTGTTCATCGCGATGAGTATGTCGGGAGCGGTGACGAGTGGGGAACCGATAGGCTCGTCTTCAATATTTACTGAGCAGTTGCACGTACCGCCGCGCATTTCGGGACCGTAGGAGGGGAGCCAGCTTACCTCTTTGCCGACCTTCATGCCGGCTGAAACGAGCTGCTTGCCGGCGAACAGAATGCCCTGACCGCCGAAGCCTGCCAAAAGAATTGCTGCCATGTTATTTTGCCTCCTTTGTGATATCCTTGTAAACACCGAGCGGATAATGCTCGATCATGTTTTCTCTGAGCCATTCGAGAGCCTTCTGAGGAGTGAGGCCCCAGTTTGTCGGGCAGGTCGAAAGAACTTCGATGAGCGAAAGTCCGAGACCCTGCTGCTGCACTTCAAATGCTTTCTTTATTGCTTTCTTTGCGGCAACGACGTTTTTCACGCAGTCAACGGAAACGCGTTCGACGTATGCGGCGCCGTCAAGGGTGGAAACCATTTCGCATACGCGGATAGGGTTGCCCTGAATCTCCTTTTTTCTGCCGTAGGGGGAGGTCGTTGTGACCTGACCGAGCAGGGTTGTGGGCGCCATCTGACCGCCGGTCATGCCGTAAATGGCGTTGTTGATGAATATTACGGTGATATTTTCGCCTCTTGCGCCGACGTGGACGGTCTCGGCGGTGCCGATTGCGGCAAGGTCGCCGTCGCCCTGATAGGTGAATACTGTCTTGTCGGGGTTGGCGCGCTTTACTCCCGTCGCAACGGCGGGTGCTCTGCCGTGAGGCGCTTCGATCATATCACAGTTGAAATAGTTATATGCAAAAACCGAGCAGCCGACGGGCGCGATACCGACGGTCTGTCCTTCGATTCCGAGTTCGTCAAGAACCTCGGCGACAAGACGGTGAACTATGCCGTGAGTACAGCCGGGGCAGTAGTGGAAGGGAATATCGGTGAGTGCGTGGGGTTTTTCAAATACGGTTTTCATTGTTGTTTCTGCTCCTTTCCCTTATTTCGACATGCGGACGAGCTGTTCGTATATTTCGTCCACGGTGGGTACCATGCCGCCCGTTCTGCCGAAGTGTTCAACGGGCACCTTGCAGTTTATGGCAAGCTTCACATCGTTTACCATCTGACCCATGTTCATTTCGACGGAGAGGAACTTCTTTGCGGTGTCTGCGACTTCGCAAAGCTCCTTGTTCGGGAACGGATAGAGCGTTACGCAGCGGAAGAGTCCGGCTTTGATACCGTTTTCGCGTGCGAGTCTGACGGCGCTTCTTGCAACGCGTGCTGTTATGCCGTATGCAACGACGACGATATCGGCGTCATCGCAGAGGTATTTGTCGCATATGACTTCGTTTTCTTCGATATATTTATACTTTTCGAAGCGGTCGATCACGGTCTTTTCAAGAACTTCCGGCTCTATGTAAAGGCTGTTGATGATATTGTGCTGACGCTTGCCGGCATGTCCGTTGCAAGCCCATGTCTTTTCGGGGATGACTCTTGCCTTGTGTTCTTCAAAGTCGACAGGCTCCATCATCTGACCGAGTGCGCCGTCTGCAAGAATCATTGCGGGCATTCTGTATATATCCGCAAGGTCGAAGGCAAGTCCGGTGAGGGAAGCCATTTCCTGAACGGAAGCGGGCGCGAGGACGATCATGTGAAGGTCGCCGTGACCGGGGGCTTTTGTTGCCTGATTGTAATCGGACTGTGCGGGCTGGATGCCGCCGAGACCGGGACCGCCGCGCTGTACGTTGACGATGACGCAGGGAAGGTCACTGCCTGCTATGTAGGAAATACCTTCGCATTTGAGACTTATTCCGGGGGAAGAGGACGAAGTTATTGCTCTTGCGCCGGAAGCGGATGCACCGAGAACCATGTTTATTGCGGCAATTTCGGATTCAGCCTGAAGCGAAAGTCCGCCGCGCTTGGGCATATTCTTTGCCATATATTCGGAAAGCTCGGTCTGAGGGGTGATGGGGTAACCGAAGAAAAGCTTGCAGCCGGAGCGTATTGCCGCCTCGGCGATTGCTTCGTTGCCCTTCATAAGTAATTTCTCGCTCATATGTTCATACCTCCTTTTCGACCTTAATGACGACGTCGGGACACATCATTGCGCACATTGCGCAGGCAATGCATTTTTCCTGATCTGTCATCATTGCGGGATGATATCCCTTTGCGTTGATCTCATCCTTGTTGAGTGCCAGTATCTTTTTGGGACAGGCATCAACACATAGACCGCAGCCCTTGCAGAGCTGCTTGTTGAATGTTACTCTGTTCATGTTAGTACCTCGTGTATATTAGAGTAGATTTGGCTTAAAAAAACTTTTTTGTTACGTCCCGCATCACGGATACCCCGGGGAGGTAGCTGTGAAATGCTGTTGTCGCAAGCATGGGAAGCCCTGCCGCCGAAGCGAATTCCGTTGCCTGTGCAACGCCTTTTTCGATGGTTTTTTGATCTGTTTCACCACACATATGAGTGTTATTGATGATTCCTGTGAAGTGCATGCCGGACGAAATTTCTATTTCCTTCAGTGAAAGAAGCGCCGATTCCGTGTCGGTATTTTCGGGGCGGTTTGCGTTGAAAACGTAGTACATGTCATAGCCGCATTTTTCAAAGTCGTCCCTGAAACCGCCGAGAACGGCTGAGCCCTCCGCGCCGCCGCCCACATCGACGATGACGGTTTCGTCACGTTCGAAAACGGTTGGGAATGCGGGAGGAAGGGCGGGTATGTCAACGTTTGTGTTTGCAAATTCGGGTATCAGTGTTATTACTCCGCGTTCGCGGAGCAGAACGGCATTGTCGGCAGTACGGAAATACGGATTTACGGTGTCGAGATCGACGATCACGACGCCTTTGCCGCAGTCAGCCGCGGTGAGCGCGAGATTGACGGCGATGTTTGTCTTTCCGCTGCCGTAGTAGCCGCATATTACGATAAGTCTGGATTTCAGAAGGTTTTTCATTGGTCAGCATCCGCGGATAATGTCGCCGGGCAGGGCGCTATCCATTTTCATATAAAATTCCATACAGGGGTGAGGAGTTGAATCGATGGGGTTCATTTCGATGTCATACAGTCCGGAGACATGAACCGTTCTGCCGAGCTTTCCGGGAGAAAGGAGCTGCACGTCCGAATTGCCGAACATCTTGTTTCGCTGGAAGCACTTCGCAAGTCCGGTAACGGGGTCATATTCCGTTACGGTCGCAAGGAATGCTTTTTCGCAGAGATATTCGTTTTTTCCGACGATATTCGCCTGCTCATGCGGTGAAGTGTACCAGAAGCCGGTGCAGTATTCGCGGTGGCTCACTCCGTTAAGCTCGTCCATACAGGCGGGATTGAACGGGTTTCCGCTTTGCGCATCGCGAAGTGCAAGCTTATATGCGTTGGTGACGCAGGCAGTGTAATAGGCGGATTTCATCCTGCCTTCGATTTTGAAACTGTCTATTCCCGATTCAAGCAGGTCGGGGATATGTTCTATCATGCACATATCCTTGCCCGAAAAAATATATGTTCCGTTTGCGTCCTGCTCGGCGGAAATCACGTCGTCGGGGCGCTTCTCTTCGTGGATGAAATATTTCCAACGACAGGGCTGTGTGCATCTTCCGTTGTTTCCGCTGCGTCCGGTGAAATACGAAGAAAGGATGCATCTGCCGGAATATGCGACGCACATCGCTCCGTGAACGAACGCTTCAAGCTCCAGATCATCGGGGATTTTCTGCCGCAGTGTCTTTACGTTTTCAAGCGTCAGCTCGCGTGCCAGCACGATGCGCTTCACGCCGTAATCGTGCCAGAAGCGGCAACCGAGGGAATTGACGGTCGACGCCTGAGTTGAAAGATGAATGACGGCATCCGGAATATGCTTTTTTATAAGCTCCATCACACCGAGGTCGGCGACGATGAAAGCGTCGGGAATTACAGAGGCAAGCTCGCGCAGAATTTCTTCAAGCCGCGGAATTTCGTTGTCTGTCGGAAGGGTATTGAGCGTCAGATAAAGCCGTTTTCCGCGTTCATGGACAAATTTCAGCGCGTCGTCAAGCTCTTCAAGGGTGAAGTTGTCTGCCGCCGCTCTCATGCCGAATTCCTTCAGTGCACAGTATACGGCATCGGCGCCGTAGTTTACCGCAAAGCGCAGCTTTTCGGGATTGCCGGCGGGGGAAAGTATTTCAGGTGTTCTGTTTTGCATATTCCTCGTTATCCTTTTTGACGGTGAGCTTGTTCCTGTCATGCTGTGCGCGGGTTTCTGCATAGTAGGTCTTGCCCGCCTTGTTGGAGACAAAATAATATGCGTTTACGGAAGCGCCGTCGCTGTTTGCGGGGGCATCGGGGTATATGGCGGCTGAAAGTGCGTCATAGCCCGGGTTGCATATCGCTCCGGGAGGGAGACCCTTGTATTTATAAGTGTTATAGGGATTGTCAAGGTCAAGCTGTTCCTGAGTGAAGTCCTCGACATGCTCCGGGAGAACATATTGTATCGTTGCGTCGGACTGGAGATACGGGAACGTACCCGCGTGCGTCAGGCGATTATGGAATACATAGGAAACGGCTTCGAAGTCGATGAACAGCTTGGCTTCCGCCTGTATCATGGAGGCGAGGGTCACGATGTCGTCGACAGACATATTGTGCTTTGCGATGTCGGCTCTGAACACGTCGAGGTGACGCCAGAACTTATCGTCAAAGTTATTGAGCATCTTGTTTATCACAAGATATTCGGGAGAGGTTTTGTAGAAGAAATAGGTGTCCGGGTACAGATATCCTTCAAGGCGGTATTTGCGCGATTCGGGGTAGCCGTTCTTGTCAAGCTCCTGAACGAATTCGTGCTGATAGGGATAACTGTTGATGGCTTCGACATATCCTTCACGGGTGCCGATGCCTTTTCCCACAAGCAGGTCGATTATTTCATCGACCGTGTAGCCTTCGGGGATCGTGATCGAAACCTGTTCGTTTTCGACATACTCCGTTGTGAGTGCGGCGATGAGCTGGTTGTAGTTCATTGTGGAATTGAGGGTCTTATCGCCCGGGATATAGCTGTTTGAACCGTCTGTTTTATATATGAGATAGAGTTCAAACATCCAGTCATATTTTATAAGACCGTTTTTTTCGAGCAGATAGGAGATTTCTTTATCCGTTGCGTTTTCGGGGACCTTTACCGTAATTTCGCGGTCGGTCTTGACAAAAGCGAACACGTCGTTTGCGATCGTTATCGCGTAATACGAAACGTATGCCGAGACTATACATACCACGGCGATATAGAGCAGCGCTTTTGCGAGGAAGCTCATATTAGTCATCGCATACCATATTTTCCCGAAAACGCGCTTTGCCTTTTCTTTGCCGGACGATGTGCTGTCTGCGGGAGGAATTATGCCGATTGTCGCGCTGTCCGTCAGCGCTGCGGGAGCCGTGTCGGCGAGGTGTGCGGCGATATTCATCGAGGTATCGCCGGAAACGGCGTTGACGCCGGAGGTGATTGAGGCGTTGTCGGAAAAATGGTTTTTAAGTGCGGTGTTGTTTATGCGTGCCTCGGCGGGAGCTTTTCGCTCTTCCTTCGGGCGGGGGGCGTGAGTCGCTTTTTCGGGCTTTCCGGCTGTGTTTTTGCGTGAAAACAGTGCGGAGATGGATGAGGTCAGTTTTTTGAATGACTCTGACATGGAAAAGCGGCTTTTTTTTGCGTATCTTGCCGGTGCGTGCTTTGCGGCGGGCTTTTTTGCGGGCTGTGTCCGGGTGGTCGTCTGCGGTAGGTCGCGTTCGGTCCCGGGCTTTGCGGCGTATGATTCGGGCAGGGGATTTTTCACCGGCGCGTCCGGTTTCGGCTCACGCGGCTGTTCTGCCGCCGTTTTGGATTTTGATTGGTCGGCACGGTATTTTTCCATTATGGCAAAGATGTCCTCGGTATTGCCGCCGGTATTCTTTTTGTTGTTGTCGTCCAAAGACATCCTGCGTTGCTCCTTTATACAAGAATTGTGATTATCACGAATACGAACACCAGCACGAAAAATGCGGGTGAGAGAAATACGGTCTTCAGTGTTCCGGCACTTCGAGGCGGAAGCTCACTTTCGGGCGGGTTTGCGCTGCGGTTCCAGAAAATACTTTCGGCACGGGACAGCATCAGTATCACCGACAGCAGAAAAGCGACGGCAAGCACGAAAAACACGAAGAATACGCCGCATTTCTGAACCGTTACACGGAGGAAGAGATCGCTTGCGTATATACTCAGAAGATTACTGCCGATATGTATGAGGATCGGCGCGAATACCGACCGGCAGGCGATCGCTGCGGTTCCGAGAATGAGTCCGTTGAAGAAATATATCGGGAGTGCCGAAAACGAGAAATGTGCCATGGAAAAGCATATCGCCGAGAAAAGCACAGCCGAAAGCGAACCGAACGCACGGTATTCCGAAAGAATTATGCCGCGGAAGAACAGCTCCTCGCACACTGCGGGAACAAGCACGAATGCGACGATTATTTCAAGCATGCTCGTATTTTCGTCGGTCTGTACTCCCGAAATGAAGAAGTTGACCTCGGTGGGAGCGGCACCTGTTTCGGTGAAATAGAAGAATTTGATGAGGATCGTCCCCGTTATCATTGTGAGAAATGCGAAAAGCAGGAACAGAAACTGCCCCGGCTTCACTGCCGAAACGAACATCGGTGTGCTCAGCTTTCTGCCTTTTATGAAATAGTACAAAACGCATGGGAATATGAAAACTATGAGTTGTATGACCGAAATCAGGAGAAAAATATTATCGTCTGACCGTCTGCCTTCAAGCAGCTTCCCCGAAAGCGACAGAAGTATCAGTACGAGCGCCACGAGTAGCGGTGCGGTTACCGGAGCAAGTGAGAGTATGTCTTTACGCTTGCCGTCCATCGCGTTACCTTATTACGGTCTGCTTTGCGACCGCTTCGGCAACGTCGCTTCCGAAGAGCGCGGCAATCAGCGTCAAGCCGAATTCGAGCGAAACGCCCATTGCAGCCGCAGTTATTATTCTGCCGGAGCGCACGACCTTATGCTTTGAAATCACGGCTTTTCCGAGCTGTTCCTCCATGCCGGGAAAACATATCGCTTCTACTCCGTCAAGGAGTCCCAGAGAGGCGAGAACGGTCGGTGCGGCACAGATCGCCGCGACAAAGCCGCCGTTTGCATATACCGCTCTGACGGCGGAGGCAACTTTCTCCGATGCGGCGAGATTCTGCGTTCCTTTGCCGCCTCCGGGCAGGACGATGAGGTCACAGTCGGCGTCCGGTACGTTTATCGATTTATCGGCTTTGACTGTCAGCCCGTGTGCGCCGGTCACGTATTCGTTGCCGCTCACCGAAAAGACAGTAACCTCGGCGCCGGCGCGAAGGAGCAGATCCCACGGTGCGGTGAATTCGGTTTCTTCAAAACCGTCGGCGAGCATGAAATATACTTTTTTCATTTCAGAAAACCCCCTTTTTCAAGAAGCGCGGTTATTTCGTTGTGTATATCGCTGCGGGTCCGCATACCGCCGTTGTCGTCGGAGCAGTTTACGGTATGCCAGAACAGCTTTTCTGCCGCAAAGAGCGCGGCACGGTGGCTTTTTTCAAGATGGGCGGCGGATTTTTCGTGGATATCCATTTCGCGTCCGGTCTCCTCGCTTCTTTTACGTATGTGTTCGAGCGCGGTTTCGGGCGGGAGACATAGGTAAATCACAAAATCGGGCTTCGGGAGTCCGAGTCTGCCGTATTCGTAATCCTCAAGCCATTCAAGAAAAGCGTCCCATTCGTTTTCGGGGAGCTTCGAGAGCTGATGGACGGCGTTGCCCGTTGTATATCTGTTGCAGATGATGACGCTTCCGGAGTCGTATTCCTTCTTCCAGTCGAGCATATACGAGCAATAACGGTCGCAGGCAAAAAAGGTGCTTGCCGCGTATGCGTTGACATTCTCCGGCGAGTCGCCGAAGCCGCCGCCGAGATACAGCGTCACGAGATCGCTCCACGGCTCACGGTATGTGGGGAAGGAGAGATATTTATGCGGTATGCCGTCGGATTCAAGCGACGACAGGAGCAGTTTCGTCTGCGTTTCTTTGCCGCTTCCGTCAATGCCGTCAATGGCGATCAGGCACTTTTTCATCTGAATTTTTCCCTCATTTCGGCGGCTTTTCCGCAACTCATTTTGCCTTCCGGACATGGACCTGCGACGCAGGCGGGACCGGCAAGGGTGAAAAGATGCGGTGCGATCGCCTTCACCTCGGCAAGCATCGCGGTCGCGAGGGCGCGGATTTCCCACTGGGCGCGGGTGCAGCAGCGCTGGCGGAAGAAATTACGCAGAGCACGGGCGTTCATCGTCATGATAATTCGCGTGTCACAGGCGTTCGGAAGAACGGCACGGGCGTCTTCGATTGCCATCTTCGATGCCGCTTTTTCGGCTTCCTCGGGTGTTTTGCCTTCGGAAATCAGCCTTGCGGTGTGGTTTTTTCTGAGTATGGCGGTGAGGCGGTCGTAATGCCGCTTGTCTTCCTCCATTGCGGAAAGGAATTCCGCTCTGGCTTCTTCGTCGGCTTCGATCGCGGGAGGGATTATATATGTGAAATTGCTTTTGTTGACGTAGCGTTGGCTTTGCACGGAGTAGGACGCTATGCGGTGGCGGGTTATCTGTGCAAGGAGCGAGCGGGAAACGCCTTCGATCGCAAATGTGAAGGAAACGTGCTCAATCGGGGATTCGTGCCCGAGTGAGGAAAGCATATCTATGAATGCGGCGGTTTTTTCGGGCGTCAGGTTTGCGTACAGTGTGTCGATATCCGACGAAGCGTAGCACAGTTTTGCCGCCGCGGCGACTACCTTTTCGGGTTCGGGTGTGTGGGCGATTATTCTTACCTTCACTGCGGTTTCCTTCCTTTACTATGAAAATGATACACCTTTTGATTCTGTTAGTATATCATAATAAAGTGCAAAAATCAATAAAAGCATGTTAATTTTGTTCGTCACTCCTACAAATTTACTTCCTTTTTCCGAGATGTATTTAATTGACCATTGACAAATCGCGGCGGAGACGTTATAATAGCGTTTGTAGTATGGTAAACGGCAGTAATATGGCAAGGCCGTATTGCGCTTACCGCATCCGTTGCCGGAGGCATGACCCCCGATGGCTCGAAAACGGACGAAAAAGCACTGTTACAAGGCTTTTATCAACACAATCAGAAAGAAAGGAATGTTTATTTCTCATGAAAAAACGCATAATTTCCGCATTTGCCGCGCTCCTTATGCTGTTTTCCGTTCTCGCTATCGCGGTTTCCGCCGATGACGGACAGCTCAAGCTCTCCAAGCCCGGCAGAATTACTGCGGGCAGTACCTTCACTCTCACGATGAAGCTCGCGGGAATCGATACGGCAGTTGCCGAACAGGGCATCGTTTCCGTATCGTTCGACCTCGCATATGACCATTCTCTTATCGAAACCTCGACTGACACACTCGGCGGCACCGGTTTTGACGGATGGGAAGCTACGGGTAACGTTTCTTCAAGCGCATGCACCTTCATGGTCTGCGACTTCGAAGGCAAGAATCCGCTCAAAAAAGCCGACGATCTGACTCTGACACTCGTATTTACGGTTCCCGCTTCCGCGGCAGGTCAGGATGTTGTCATTGAGGCACAGAATGTTTCGATCGTTTACGGCGACGACCTTGAATCCATTGATCTTACAGGAGTCCCCGTCGATTTCACCGTTGCGAAGAAGAGCGACGTCTCCACGACTGTTGACGGCATCACTTATCTCGTTGACGACGAGACCGCTTCGGTCGCTTCCGTCGCAAACAAGAGCATTTCGGATCTCGTTATTCCCGCATCGATCAGCTACAACGGCAAGACTCTCAAGGTCACATCCGTCGAAGGCGGCGCTTTTGCGGATCTTTCCGCGGTAAAAACCGCATACATACCCTGCACTGTTACCGATGTTCCCTCAGACGCATTTGACGGCAATGCAGCCGTTACCCTGAAGGGATGCAAAAATTCCGCAGCTTATAAGTTTGCTATGGAACAGGGATTTGAATGGGCAGAGGATACCACCGGATATACCGAAAAGGTCATCAGGGAATCCACCTGCACAACACAGGGCGCTTCACAGCTCGCATGCCCCAACTGCGGTGCAAAGACAGGCAGTGAAAAGACACTTCCGCTTGCCGACCATAAGTACGGTGAATGGGTCGTGACCAAGGAAGCGACAAACGACGAAGACGGCTCACGTGAAAGAGTCTGCTCCGTCTGCGGCGCAAAGGATACCGAGGTCATTCACAGACTTGACTGCAAGCATGAAAATAAAAAGGATGTCATTGTAAAAGAAGCTACCTGCGCGGAAGTCGGCTCCAAAAATGTTGTTTGCGCCGATTGCGGAAAGGTGCTTGAAGAAAATATCGAGGTCCCGAAGACTGCGCATACCTTTGGCGAATGGGTAGTGACCAAGGAAGCCACTGTCAAGGACAAGGGCACCCGTGAACACACCTGCACCGTATGCGGCACCAAGGAAACAGAGGAGATCGATAAGCTCGGCTGCAAGCATGTCAACACGACAAACGGGCACAAGGATCCCACCTGCACGGCTGACGGCTATGACAGCACGACCTGCAAGGACTGCGGCAAGCTTATTTCATACACGAAGATACCCGCAAGGCATACCGCAGGTCCCGAGGAAACAAAGGACGCGACCTGCACCGCCGACGGATATGTCATTCAGAAGTGTACCGCCTGCGGCGAGATACTTAAAAATGAAGTCACTCCCAAGCTCGGTCATGAGTTCGGTGAATGGCAGGTAATAGTTCCCGCAACCACAACCTCCGAAGGCGTTCAGAGCCACACCTGCTCCCGCTGCGGTCATGTTGAAAACGAAATGATTGAAAAGCTCACTCCCACAGAGGAAAGCAAGGAAGAATCCGTTCCCGCCATCGAATCCTCCGATGCCGAGGACAGCAAGGCTTCTGCTCCTTCCCAGGCTGAGGAACCGTCCGGCTCCGGCAACAAGACGATATTCTTCATCATCGGTGCGGTTGTTATTCTCCTCACCGTCGGTTATATCGTCATCATGGCAATCAACAAGAAAAAGAATTATTGATTGAATCGCTTCTGAGTATATATAATATATCAATATCAAACGCCGCGTACCGAAAAAGTACGCGGCGTTGCTTTTGCGCTTATGCGGTGACATCCTGAGACGTGTGCTCCTCGCCCGCAAGCCCGAAGCTGACGCTCAGAGCGTCGTTGACGAGAGTCATAGTTTCGTCGTCCAGGTGACCCATGCGGTCCTTCAGGCGGCGTTTATCAAGCGTGCGTATCTGTTCAAGCAGTACTATCGAGCTTTTTGCCAGCCCGCTGTCGGTATGCACCTCTATGTGAGTCGGTAATCTGGCTTTGCCTGTCTGGCTTGTTATTGCCGCGGCTATGACGGTCGGGCTGTATCGGTTGCCGACGTCGTTTTGCACTATGAGTACAGGGCGCACTCCACCCTGCTCGGAGCCGACGACCGGGGACAGGTCTGCATAGTATATGTCGCCGCGCCTTACGTTATTATTCATTGACACAATTAATCATCCTTTTATACATCATATTCGGCATGAACGGGCACTGCTTATATTTTTGCCAATTGTATGTCCCTTATTCCCGCGCGGTGCGGAATTTTGAACGACAAATGCGCATATAATCAAAGCGATATATCAGATAAAGGAGCAGAATATGATGAAAAGAATTATTGCGGCGGCTTTCGCATCGTTTATCGCCATAAGCGCGGCGGTTTCATCGCTTTGCGCTTTGGCAAAGAGTGAAGAGGATATTTCACCTGCCATAGACTGGCTCAGGCGCAACACTGCCATAGAAAAAAGCGGGACACGGCGGGGAAGTATTGCGCTTGACGAAAAGGATTTCGAAAAGGCAGTCGGGAAAAGGATCGGCTATGTCACGATCATCGGTCTGCCGAAGATGAACGAGGGCAGGCTTTGTCTGAACGGCGTCGATGTAATTGAAGGGCAGACGGTCACGGCGGCAAGTCTCGGTCGTCTTGCGTTTGTGCCTGCCGACGGTTCGGATGGCGGTGTGTTTTCGGTGAAATGCGCTGCCGACGGCTGGAACGATGTTGTTATACCGTGCCGTATTGCGATACGTGACAGCGAAAACGGATGCCCTACGATGACTGCGGGCGCGTTTGAGACGCTCAGCGGAGTCTGCTGTGTTGCGGCGCCGAAGATATATGACCCCGACGACGACGACACGGTTTTGCAGGTCGTGCGGTATCCCGAAAACGGGAGTGTGCGCATTGTCGGCACAAAGGTCTATTATACGCCGTTTGACGGCTATGTCGGCAGTGACAGCATGGTGGTTGAGGTCAGCGATATGTATGGCGGCACCTCGCCTGAGACGGAACTTACATTCAATGTAAAGCGTAACACATATTCGATACGGTTTGCGGATATGAAAAACGATGCAGCACATTCCGCGGCTGTTGCGCTTGCGGAGAGATCGGTCGTGGCTTTTACGCGGCGTGACGGAGAATACTTCTTCTCGCCTGCCGACAGTGTCAGCAGGATCGATTTCGTTGTCATGCTGCTTACGGCGGCAGGGGTGAATACGGATACTTCCATGCAGGTTTCGCTGAAATTCGATGATCTTGACGGCGTTCCCGAGGCAAAGCTGAGATACCTCGAAAAGGCTGCCGATATGGGGTTGATACGCCTGACAGACAAGAGTTTTGCGCCTGACGGCGGCGTTACGAGAGTGGTGGCTGCAGAATGGGTCGGCAAACTGCTCGGAATGAGTGTGCGTCAGCCTGCGGAGTTTTCGGATATGGTGCAGTTTGACGAGAACGAACGCTTTTATGCCGCGGCGGCGGTTGAAGCGGGAATTATGGTTGCGGACGGGAACAGCTTTTGCCCCGATGCGGTTATGACAAAGAGCGCCGCCGCCATTGCTCTGAAGGGCGTTATGGACAGGTGTGCTGAATAAACAAAAAGCGAATAATAAAAACGCCTTTGACCGATGGTCAAAGGCGTTTATGTTCAGTTAAATGAGCTGATCAGCGGGATTTCTTAACGATGAACGCACCGGCAGCTGCGAGAGATGCAACAACTGCGAGAGCGATGATGCCGCTGTCGGAGGTGGGCTCTGTGCCACCCTTGGATTCGTCTGCGGAGGGTTCAACGGAAGGTTCAACAACAGCAGAAGAATCTTCTTCGGAGGGTTCTTCGGAAGGTTCAACAACGACGGGAGCGTCGGAGGGGACATCGGTACCGAAGCCTTCGGGAATTTCATCAATGGTGCCATAGTAATAGAAGGTCACTTCATCACCGACATTTCCGGAGAAGGTGTATTCGATATCGAAAAATCTGAGGACAGCATAGTCGCCGGTGACAAAGTCAGCGCCCTTGCCCTTGCTGAGATATTCGTAAATGTTCCAAGCACCGTAATTAGTGTTTGCATCGCCTACTTCATAGTAGCTGGGGTTGGCTCTCATACCGGCGAGGTAGAGATCAGCGGTCTTGTCCTTGCGGTCGTAATGAGCGAGAGCCTGGACGGTTGCGCTGTCGGAAACATACCAGTAAGCGATATAGGGATAATCTGCGATTTCGGAATAGGGTTCTTCGTAAACAGTGGTGCCGTCCTTATAGATCATTTTGATGCTTGCGGTTGCGGCGGTGAGTGTTACGGTTACGGAACCGTTGCTGTTGACCTTGACTTCGCAGCCATCGGCAGTCATTTCGCCATCGGGATTGGGAAGAAGGCTTGCTGCGCCATATTCTTCAGCAGAGGCGAAAACTGCAAAGCAGGTTGCGCAGAGAAGGCAGCTGAGAAGAAGTGCAATGATTTTTTTCATAACTTTTTCCTTTCGTAAATATTTTATTTACATTCGTATGATACCACATCATTCACTCTTTGTCAACAGTTTTAACGAAAAAAGCAGGATATTTAATTTTTTCCATATTGATTTTTCAGGTGCGGGGATGATAAAATTAAGAAAATTAACTTTCAAAACAGGAGGAAGCATTGATGAATACAGACGAAATCAGAAGCAAGCTGGCACGGGATCGCTTTGCGAGCGAGGCTCTCGGGGCACGGATCGAAAGCGCCGGGGAAGGACACGCCGTTGCGGTTGCCGACATAACGGACGCAATGAAAAATGCCGAAGGAAGCGTTATGGGTGGTGTGCTGTTCACGTTAGCGGACTTTGCGTTTGCCGCTGCGTGCTATGCATCGGACGATGTTTCCGTTACGCTGTCAAGCTCGGTCACATTTCTCACGACGGCAAAGGGAAAACGCCTTGTCGCAGAGGCTGTTGCCGTTAGACGCGGCAGAAGGACGAACTGTTACCGCGTTGACGTGCGCGATGAACTCGGAACAGAGATTTCGACGTTCATAATGAACGGATTTGTCGTCAAATAAGCGTTTCGGGCTTGATTTATCCGCTTTAATGTGTTACAATATATACAATATGCGGGGCAGACGCTCCGCCGCGCCGTCTGACGCAGGAAGGAGGACTCGCCATGCAGCTTCAGGAATCGGGAGAGATGTATCTTGAAACAATTCTCATATTGTCCCAGAGGGGAGCGGTGCGTTCGCTTGATGTTGCGGAATATATGCATTTTTCAAAGCCAAGTGTGTCGCGCGCGGTGTCGCTTCTCAAAAACGGCGGATTTATCGTCGTTGACAAGAACGGCTTCATTGAACTGACCGATGCGGGCAGGGAGGTTGCCGACAGTATGTATGAACGGCACAGACTGCTTACATCACTTCTTACTATGCTCGGAGTTGACGAAGAAACGGCGGCTGAGGATGCCTGCAAGATAGAGCATGATATCAGCGAAAAATCCTTTGAAGCAATAAAGAATCATGTGAAACTTTACATGAAAAAATAAAAGCGATACCGCTTTCGGACGATATCGCTGCCATTTCGGGTGACGGTTCTATATTGTTATTTTCACCGATTCGCCATCGCTTCCGGTCACTTCGACGAGAGTGAAGTGACCGTTTTTTCTTATGTGACGCCGTACGGCTTTATACAGACGGATACGCGATGGGAATTTTCCGCTTTGCGAGATTGATCTCCAGAAGCTTTTTGACAGCAGGAGCATGTTCGGAATGCGTAGCGTCATGTGTGTAGCTCCGGCTTTTATAACTATTTTCATAGAGTCACTCAACGAATATGCGGACGTTACTGCCGTCATCGCTGTCGATATTGATCAGCTCGCCCACGATGCCCTGTTCAACAAGCTCGAATATACGGTTGAAGTCGAGATGTGCGATGGCGCTGTTGCCGCTCGTGACAGTGGGCTGAATGCCAGTTTCAAGGCAGACCCGCACGAGTGCGACCGGCAGATTGATTTTTACATTGTCACCGCCGTCGTTTATCAGTATGCGGAGCACCATTTTGTCGATGTCCTTCTTTTCGGCGAGAATGCGCGTCGGGGCGTGGTCTTCTTTGCCGAGCAGAGCGTCTGTCGTCACGCCGAGAAGCTCAGCCAGCGGAAGCAGAAGAGATACATCCGGGGCAGAAAGGTCGTTTTCCCACTTGCTGACCGCCTGAGGTGAAATGTTCATTTTTTCGGCTATGACCTCCTGAGTCATGCCTTTTGCTTTTCTCAGCCTTGAAAATCTTTGTCCGAAGGTTTCTTTCATAGTATTATTCACTCCTTATTATGTTCGGGACGGCGGTACCATCCGTTCCCGATGGCATTATTTTAGCAGATGAAGGCGGTGCTTACCAGCAACCATTTTTTTACTTCGGAACATTTTTCTCATCCGACGGTTGTTTTTTCACTCAACTGTCGGTTGTCTTAACCTATTTTAACACAAATACTGCATTTTTGCAACACTGAGAGGTATTTTATCATGGAACTTACGAAGAATTACGACGGAAAGCGCTGGAAGCTGGTTTACGGCGATTATTGCGGCATGGAAGCGCACGCGGTTGACCTCGTTCAGGCGGCGATCAAGAGATTTGTGCCGTACATTCTGCCTGTTTATCGTTATGACAATGTGCCGGACGACGGAAGGAATACCGTTTATGTCGGGACAAAGGACAGCAATCCGTTTGTCGGAGAAAAGCTGGCGGATGTTTCGCCGGCGGACGACGGAATCTGCGTCAGGGTAACGGATGACGGTGGATGCGTTGTTATCGCGGGCGGCAACGCCGCGGCGTGTTATTATGCGGCGACGGCTTTTGCGGATGATTATCTTCCTTCGGCAAGGCGCAGGGCGGTGGGACATCCTTTTTTCGTGACGCCGTTCGTCGATGCTCTGCCGGAATATGAGTATATTTCATCGCCGATGATCGCGGAGCGCGGACTCTGGACGTGGGGACACGTTATTTTCGACTATCGCGGATACATCCGGAACATGGCGCGGCTGAGACTCAACAAGATCACTGTATGGAACGATTTTGCGCCCATAAACGGCAAAGAATTCGTGGAATACGCGCATTCGTGGGGTATAAAGGTCATATGGGGCTATTCGTGGGTATGGGACGAGAGCCCGGACAAGGTGCTTTCGGATCCGGATGAACGCGAAAGATGGAAGAACAGCATTGTAAACAGATATGTCAATGAATACGCACCGCTCGGCGGCGACGGGATATATTTTCAGACGTTCACCGAAACAGAAGCGGAGACGGTCGCCGGTAAAAACCGCGCGGCTGCCGCAGTCGAATGGGTAAACGAAGTGGCTGACGCGCTGCTTGAAAAATGTCCGGGGCTTGTCATCGAGTTCGGTCTGCACGCAAGCTCGGTCAGGAATCATCTTGACGAGATCGAAAAAACCGATCCGCGTGTCGATATAATCTGGGAGGATTGCGGTGCTTTCCCGTATCATTACAATCCCATGAAGACAGAGAGCTATGACACTGACAGGGTGTTTTCGGAAAAGATCGCGGCACTCAGAGGCGGAAAGGGCTTCGGTGCGGTCATGAAAGGTATGACATGGCTGGATTGGGCGGCGTTCGAGCATCAGGTCGGACCGTTCATCATCGGTGAAAGCGAACGCACCGAGTGCGAAGAAAAGCTGGCGCTCAGACGCGACATCATACGCTTCCAGGAAAGCTATTGGATGCAGAACGGTAATCTTGCCTGCGATATGTTCCGCATGCTTGCAAAGGCTACGGGCGGCAGCGCAAAGCTTTCGGGGCTTCTTGAGGACAGTCTCTTCGACGGTCACATATGGCTTCCGGCAGCGCTCTTTGCGGAGCTTCTCTGGGACGGAAAGACGGAATGGAACGAGCTTCTCGGACGTGTGGCAAGAAGGGAATATATCTGAGACAATGCTACACGGTTCCGGCTGTGTGTTTTGATGCCGAAAAGTGAAAATATAAATATACCGCCTGCAGTTTTCAAAGAAGCTGCAGGCGGCATTTCTGTTTTTGCTGTTTTATTGCGGAAACGATACGGTTATTTCCGTGCCGACGCCGGGCTTTGAGCGGAGGGAGATCTCTGCGGAATAGAGGGAGCAGATGTGTTTGACTATGGCAAGACCGAGTCCCGTGCCGCCCGTTTCGCGGGAACGCGATTTGCTGACGCGGTAGAAGCGTTCGAAAATACGGCTTTGATGCTCATCGTCGATGCCTATGCCGTCGTCAGCGACGGAAATCACGGTTTTATTCCCGGATTCGGTTACGGTTATTTTTACAGTGCCGGCGGAATGATTGTAACGTATTCCGTTTTCGGCAAGGTTTTTGATAAGCTCGGTGAGATGCTCCTTTTCGGCTTTTACTCTTCCGCTGCCGTTTACTGTGAGTGTCACGTTCTTTTCGGCTGCAAGCGGGGCAAGTGTGTCGGCGACCTCCTCGGCAATCTGCTTTGCGTCGAGCGTTTCGGGATGCAGCTCGCTCGTGCTTTCAAGTTCGGAAAGGTCGAGCATATCGGAAATGAGGGTTATCATTCTGTCGGCTTCCTTGCCTATCTTGCGGCTCATTTCACGTATATCTGAGTCGGCCGTCTTCATGCCTATCATTTCGTTGAAGCCCTTTATGGCGGTGAGCGGTGTTTTCAGCTCGTGAGAGGCGTTGGCAAAAAATTCGCTTCTCATACGTGCGCTGTTTCTTTCCGCGGTCACGTCGGAAAGGACGATCACGGCTATGCCGTTTTCGAGACGGCTCATGGTGTAGGAATATATCTTTCCGTCGTCTTCAAGCTCACCGGACATTCTGCCGCCGTCGGTGAGCAGTTCCTTTACATTTTCGTTCCAAGTTCTGTCGGAGGTCAGGAGAGCATATCCGCGTCCTTCGGCTTCCGTCACGCCGAAGATGGCGGAGGCAGCTTTGTTGCAGAGCGATATGGTACCGTCGGCGGCGCTCAGGACGACGATTCCGTCCATAATATGGTTGAGTATATAGTCAAGGCGCTGCTTGCCGCTTTCGGCTTCGCGCAATGTCTGCTGGAGAGCTTCGCTTACGTCGTTTATGCCGCATATGACGGAGTTCAGTTCGTCATCGCCCGTGTCGGGCAGGATGGGCTTATAGCTTCCGTTTTTCACCTCACGCAGGTTTTCGCCTATCTTTTTGACGGGGTCAAGCAATTTCATGCCGAAAATCATGCTGACGATTGAGGTGATCGTGATGACACCCGCCATTATCATGAGCAGGTACGGGACTGTCTGGAGCGCGTAGTTTTGAGCGGATCGGATCGGAAGTGCGGTCCGTATGAAGACATAGCTGTCGTCTGTGACGGCTTTTTTGGCGTAGTACACCATATCGACGCCGAGGGTCTCGCTTTTGCGTATCACGGGTTTCGGAGTGTCGGCAAGTGCGTTGAGGATCTCCTCACGGTTCATATGGTTTTCCATTGCTGAAACGTCGATCTCAACGCTGTCGGCTATAACCCGTCCGGTGCTGTCTATCACGGTCACGCGGGTGTCGCCGGAGGTATGCTTCACGGCGTTTTGCGGAGTTGTGTAGTTATTCACATATACGTCGGTGATCTCGGTTATTATTCGTCCCGCTTCGTCGTACAGATTGGAACGCGTCACGGATATTCCGAAGCCGAAAAACAGCAGAAGCGCTACGGTTATTATCGCGATGTTGAAGGCAATATATTTCTTTTTCATTCCAGCATATACCCGATTCCGCGTATTGTTTTTATTTCGGCGCCCGAGTCGCGGATTATGCGCCTTGCCTGGGTTATGTGCATATCAAGCGTGCGTGTTTCACCGTAATTCTCGCCCCATATTTCGTCGAGAAGCCTGTCACGCGAAAGCACGGCAGAGTGGTTTTTCACAAGCATACGTACAAGGTCATATTCTTTTGCGGTCGCCTGAATGCGGTTTCCGTTTACCCGTATTTCATGCCGCACGTCGTCGATCACAATGCCTTTGTAGGTCAGCAGTTCGTTTTGCTGATATGTGCGGCGGCGGAGGTTCGCCTTTATTCGGGCGATAAGCTCAAGCACGCCGAAAGGCTTTGATATATAGTCGTCGGCACCGAGATCAAGCCCCTTAACCTTATCGATTTCCGCACCTTTGGCGGAAACCATTATCACGGGCGTTTCCCGTGTTTCGGGATTTTTTCTTATGTCGTCAAGCAGCTCATAGCCGTCGCTGCCGTCAAGCATGATATCAAGCAGTATCAGGTCGGGCAGTCTTGCCGAAATGCGAGCGAAAAGAGCGTCCCCGCCGTCAAACGTACTCACCTCAAAGCCCGCGCTTTCAAGGGCGTAGCGGTACAGTTCACGTATCGACTCCTCGTCGTCCACAGCGTATATGACATATTTTTCGCTCATCGTATTTTCTCCTCAGTTATGGTGTCCGGTCACGGCATAGTCGACCCATTCGCCGATATTCACGGCGTGGTCGCCGATACGTTCAAGGTATTTCGCAACCATCATGAACAGTATCGCCTGGTCGGCGTTTGACGGATCTCTGCGGATAAGCTCCACAAGATCCTTTTTTATTGTTTCGAACAGTATATCGACCCTGTCGTCGCGGTTGTCAAGATCACGCGCCGCCGCCACATCGCGGTTTATATAGCTCTGTACGCTGTCTTTTACCATTGCTATTGCACAGCGTGCCATTTCGGCAATGTGCTCGGGTTCTTTTATGAACTTTTCGTCGCCGAACCGGAGCGATATTTCGGATATGTCCGCCGCCTGGTCGGCAATACGTTCAAGGTCGGTTATCATTTTCAGCGCCGCCGAAACGTCGCGGAAATCGCCTGCCACGGGGCGCTCCATGAGCAGTATCTTCAGGCAGTCCTGCTCGATTTCGCGTTCCATCACGTCGATGTCCTTATCCTCTGCCATAACGCGGCGTGCAAGCTCTTTGTCACGGGTCGTGAGGGCGGTCACGGAGCGTTCTATCGCAAGCTCGGTGGCGCGGCACATGGAGACGAGCTTATTGAAAACAAACGAAAGCTCCTGCTCGTATTTTGTCCTTATACTCATTATAACAATTCTCCTTTGCTTTTACAAGTGCAAATCAGCCGAATCTGCCGGAAATATAATTTTTCTAAATTGCAATATCAAATAGGACATTTTTGAAAATAAAATCAGAGCAGTGGTA
>ERZ857840.573-NODE-573-length-52449-cov-26.582529_pt1 | contig 52449 bp, 46 predicted proteins | sample MGYA00519760_ERZ857840 | MGnify/ENA primary metagenome ERZ857840 (study PRJEB31778, sample SAMEA3449371) | human gut metagenome | biome: human gut; feature: human-associated habitat; material: faeces | place: United Kingdom | collected 2010/2012 ... | reverse complement strand
AGATAAGAAAAAGAAATACGCCGAGGAAAACTATGCCGCTATCACGGCATGGCTGCTGTCCCAGCATCGGGCAGAGCTGAATCCGCTGATCGCGCCGATCCCCACCGGCAAAGGCCGGGAGACGACAACCCTGTTGGAGAAGCATCTGAAGGGCTATGTGGCGAAGAACACCTTCGATTATTTCATCCACAAGGATCTGCACGGATTTCTGACGCGCGAGCTGGATTTCTTCATCAAGAGTGAGGTCATGCATCTGGAGGATCTGGACACCGGCAGCGAAGCCCGCGTGGAGACTTACCTTGCCAAGGTAAAGGCCATCAAGCGCGTCGGTAAGATCATTATTGATTTTCTCGCCCAGATCGAGGATTTCCAGAAAAAACTGTGGCTGAAGAAGAAATTCGTGGTGGAGACCAACTGGTGCATCACGCTGGACAAGATCGACGAATCCTTCTGGCCGGAGATTATCGGGAACAAAGCGCAGATTGATGAATGGATCGCCATGTACGCTATCGACGAAGCGGAAGGCTGGACGAACCCGCCGTCCATCGATTTCCTGCGCCTGAATCAGAATCTGATCATCGATACCAAGCATTTCTCCAATACGTTCAAATTCAAGCTGCTGGAGAGTATACCTGATTTGGATGAGCAGACGATCGGATTGCTGATTAACGGGGACAACTATCATGCAATCAGGTTGCTCCAAAAAGTCTACGGAAGCTCGATTCGTTGTACATATATTGATCCGCCTTACAACTCTCCATCAAGTGAGGTGCTCTATAAAAACTCATATAAACACTCCGCATGGCTTACGCTTATGCATAGTCGGCTGATAGAAGGTCAGCGCCTCCAGTCGGAAGATGGCGCAGTAGTGATCGCCATAGATAAATACGAGCATAATTGGCTGTTTGACCTTTGCAAGGACATTTTCCCTGAAGATGACGTCGTTTCAGTCGCAATTGAGCATAATAAAAAGGGAACGCAAGGTGATCATTTTTCGTATTCCAACGAATATGCCGTATTTGTTGTCCCAATGGAAATGAAAACGCTCAATGAAGTAATGCGACCAGAATCCGAATGGGAGTATTCTGCTTTCCGCAACTGGGGAAGTGAATCCGAACGAGCAGATGCTGCCAATTGCTTTTATCCCGTTTATATCCAAAACGGAGTGGTCGTTGGATATGGCGATGTTCTTTCTGATGAAATTCATCCTGACGCACCGAATCAGGTCATCGTGGGAGAGCTAAAGTGTTTTGTCCCGAACGAGCAAGGATCTGTTACACTTTCGGGAAGCAAAGACAATCCTGTTATTGCGGTTTGGCCTATCGACGACGAAGGTGTTGAGCGAAAATGGAGATATGCATATCAGTCAATCGGAGAGATATATGACTATCTGAAGGCCGAAACGTCAAGAAAAGGTAATTACCAAATTAAAATGCCAAAATATTCTGATCAGTTTAAGACGCTATGGTCAGATTCTCGTTATAATGCCGGTGATTATGGCACCAAAGTACTTACCGGAATGGGGTTTACAAAAGAAGACTTTGAATATCCGAAATCGGTATACACCGTAAAAGACTGTGTATATGCCATTTCGCGTAAGGATAGTATTGTATTTGACTATTTTGCCGGATCCGGTACTACTGCGCAAGCCGTGATGCTTCTAAACAAAGAAGATAAAGGCACGAGAAAATTCATTCTTGTTGAAATGGGTACATATTTTGACAGAGTAACTGTACCGAGAGTGAAAAAGTCAATGTACGCTTCTGGAATAAAATCATGGGAAAGCGGAAAACCGCAAGTACGGAATGACTCCACAAACGGGATTGTGCGTTACCTATCTCTTGAGAGCTACGAAGACGCACTTTCCAATATCCAGCTTTCCGACAACGGTGGACAGCTCAAGTCGTTGCTGGGCGAGGATTATTTGATTCACTACATGGTGGATCTGGAGAGCCGCGGCAGCCTGCTGGACGTGGAGGCGTTCTCCAATCCCTTCGCCTACACTATGAAAATCACCGAGAAGAATGAGTGCAAGGAGCGCCCGGTGGATCTGGTCGAGACCTTCAACTATCTGATCGGTCTGACGGTCACCCGGCAGAGCTCTATCTCTTACTGGCTCAGCAAGCCCGCCGAGCATCCTGCTTACGAAGGCGCTGTGGAGTTGGTCAGCGATATCAGCGGGCAGTACGCCTTCCGGCAGATCGAAGGCACCTTGCCCGACGGTCGCCGCGCACTGGTAATTTGGCGCAGCGTGACGGATGACATTGTTGCCTCCAATGCGGCGCTGGATGCGTTCTTCACCACCTACCGCAATAACGCCGAAGATCGCAAGTATGACGTGATTTTCGTCAACGGCGACAGCAACCTTGAAAATCTGCGCGGTAAAAGCGAAGGCTGGACGGTGCGGATGACGGAAACCGAATTCAAAAATCGTATGTTCGAGGAGGCATGAGTATGGCGAGAAGAACCGCCCCGCAGGCCTCTTTCGACGATCAGCTCGTGCTGTTCCGCTATTTCCTGCGTGAGCTAAAAATTGACTCCATCAGTGCTCTCAGTGAAAAGCTGAACAGCAACGAATACGAGGGCGTCAACGAAAGCGGCAACACATATTTCTACACCTATATCGCCCGTATCTGCCAGATGCGAGGCGCTGCTGTCACGCCGGAAAAACTGCGCCTGTATGATGAAAACATCTGCCGTCACACCCGCCAGATTGGAGAGAAGCGCGGCGGACTGCAATGGAAGTATTTCCAGTATGTTGCCCTGCTCTTCACGGAAATGTATCTGGATCGGTATTTTTCCGACGCGGACACATTTTGCACTGATCTCAATGCATGGCTGCGGCAGGTCAAAGACCAGTCCCTCGGACTCATTGATTTTCAGCCCTATACGACGGATAAACTGAACAAGCTGGCCTTTATGTGCGCCACCGGCAGCGGCAAAACGTTGATCATGCACATGAATATCCTGCAGTTTCTGCATTATTTCAAGCGGGCCAAGCGGATCAACAGCAAGCTGTCCATTAACAAGGTTATCGTGCTGGCGCCCAACGAGGGTATGAGTAAACAGCACTTGGATGAGCTTGCCCTGTCGTCCATCCCAGCGGCGATATTCGAGAAGAATCGCGGTTTTGGCAAGCAGCAGGATGATGTAATCGTAATCGATATGAACAAGCTGAAGGAGGAAGGCAAGATCAAGACCGTCTCCGTCGACAGCTTCGAGCAGAACAATCTGGTGCTGGTGGATGAGGGGCATCGCGGCCTGTCCGGCGACGTGTGGTACGATTACCGCACCCGTCTTTCCGAAGAAGGCTTTGCCTTTGAGTATTCCGCCACCTTCAAACAGGCGCTGAAAGCCAACGCCACCGGCAATACCCAGCAGGCCAGAGACGCTCGGGCACTAATGGAGGAATACGGGAAATCCATCATTATGGATTATTCCTACAAGTATTTCTACAGCGACGGATACGGCAAGGACTACCGCATTTACAATCTGCAAGGTACCGTGGATCCTGAACAGAAGCATTTGTATTTGGTCGGATGCCTGCTGTCCTTCTATCAGCAAATGAAGCTGTTTGAAGTCAATGCGGATGCGCTGCGGGAATTCCGGATCGAAAAGCCCCTACTGGTGTTTGTGGGCAACCGTGTTACCGCGCCGGTCAAAAGCAGCGGCCTTTCGCAGGCGGAAAAGGATCTGCTGACAGATGTGGAAGAAGTGCTGCTTTTCCTCAACAAATTCCTGAGCAACCGCACACAATCGATCGAGCATATCCGCGCCGTGCTGAACGAAGATACCGGACTGATCGACGCCAGCGGCAAAGAGCTGTTCTATCAGGATTTCTGCGCGCTGCAGGGTATTTTCGGGTTAGAGCCGAATCCGGCCGAAATCTTCGCGGACGTCCTCCGAATCGTATTCAACACCGACGGGAACGCTGACGAACCTCGCCTGCGGGTGGAGAATATCCGGCAGGTTTCCGGTGAGATTGGCTTGAAGGTGGGCGAATACGGCGATTATTTTGGCGTCATCAACATTTGTTGATCATCTCAGCAAATACGCAGCAGAAGTAACATCTGTCGGAGATCGAAGGATCAGTAATGCGGTTATATTGCCTGGACGATTTAAGCGAGTGTATGCTGATGAAGTACACGGCTATGTGTTATTTGGGGGAAAGCAAATTCACACATTAGACCCTTCAGGAGATAAATATTTATCTAAGTCAAAGCATGACGCGCGGATCTCAAAGGAATTGCTGATTGATGAAAATACTACGTTAATTACACGAAGCGGAACAGTCGGAAAGGTTGCACTTGTACCTAAGCATTGGTCAAATTGGATTGCAAGTGAACACATTATTCGGGTAATACCGGCATCACAGAATATTGCGGGGTATAATTACATTTTCTTGCGTTCTGATTATGGTCGGGTATTAATTCAACGGTACACTTATGGTGCAGTTGTCGATGAGATTGATGATAGCCATGTAAGAAATATCCCCATTCCTCTACTCAAAAACCATGATATTCAAAAAAGGATCAACGCTCTTGCACTTGAGGCTAACCAAAAACGTTATGAGGCTTATAAGTTAGAACAAAAGGCATTGGAGATTATGGATAAAGAAGTTATTTATGCAAAGTGAGGTGAGCCAGGATGCCAGGATATAAAGATTGGATAGATGCCATTGATATAAAGGTTGACTATTTTTCTGCATTCATGAAAGCCTGGATTGCCTTTAATGCGTGGTATAATTTTAGCGGTGAGGTCACAGGAAATAGCGACAAGGAATGTATCGAGTACATCGCAAGTCAATCAAACAGATTTAAGACCTATACCATGAATCTGATTAATGCAGAGGATGCAGATGGTAGCGCATATAGAGAGAATATTGCAAAACTACATGGTTCTCTTTTGAATGCAGCAATTACTACTCAGGAATACATAGGCGTTCGGCAGTCTGTTTCTTTTGCTGAAGTGGCGGTGAAAAATGCAAACACGCTTAAGAGGAAAGATTACTACCAACACCATTATGAGTGTTCCAGGGCACATGGAAAAACAAAAACGGCAATTACGGTAAAGACTACAGGCGTTTCAGTATTTTGTTTTGAGCAAGACGGATATGATATTGATGTATTGAGGCAGCAATCGGGCTTTATTGGTTTGACGCAGAGGCAAAAGGAACAGTGCGAAGAATGCTACAGAGAACTGACTCCATATCGCATTACCAGTGTCCTTGAGTCGGGACAAGCTACTAAACAAATTGGAGCATATAATTTTGTGAATGATGCTGAAAAGATCAGCGAAGCTATTGTTATCATACTGTATATGCTTCGTTGCTGTCTTGCCCATGGTGATATATCACCAGATGAGTCGGCAAATGAAGTATATAAATATGCCTATGAAGTGTTGTGCGCACCGCTGAGAAAACTAAAATAAGACAAGAACCTCTGCTGGGGTCTTAACCAGCAGAGGTTCTTGTTTTTCAGTTATAAAAGACTTAACAGGGCAACGTACCCAGCATCTACTTATTATCGGAAACTGATAACAAGCTTCTTACCCAACCCCTCAGCTAATGCCTGTAAGGTTGCGACCGTAGGACTGCAAGAGCCGCTTTCAATGCGGCTTATATTGGACTGACGAACACCACTTTTGTCGGCGAGTTCTTTTTGTGTCATGTTGGACGCTATTCTTGCGGCAATCAGAGAACGGGTTAACTGGTACTCCGTCTCAGAGGCGTCATACTCTGCTTTGAATTCTGGATCATTCATTTGTCTTTCAATATAGTGCTTCAAATCACTCATGAAAATGCCCCCTCTCATAATCAGCTTTGTACTTTCGAGCCAGTTCAATTTCGGCTGGCGGAGTTCGTTGCGTTTTTTTCACGAATCCGTTGGTCAACACGATCTTGTTTTTAACATAGAAGAAGTAAAAAATGCGGGTAATGTCACTGGAAAATTTAATGCGAAGTTCAAACAGACCATCGCCCATTGCTTTTGAGTTTGGCTCTCTTAAAGTATTCCCGAATTCTTCAAGCAATTCCAAGCTGCGAACAGCTTTGTTTCGCATTTTGGAATTTAGGATGTCCAAAAAATCTTCCACAGGGCTCTTGCCACTCTCTAATCGATAGAATTCGATATCGAACATAGTTCCACCTGCCTCTTGTTATAGTATATTCCCAAAAAGGAATATTGTCAACATGTTTAACGAAGGCGCACTCTCTGGCTTGACAAAAATTTCTTTAATTCTTCCGCTGGGATTAGTTTCAGCAGCCTCTCGGCCTTGCGGCAGCGGGACTCCAATGCGGAGATGTGGGCGCGCTGCTGAAAGCTGAAATTACGTTCCTCTCGCAGCTCAGCTTGCAGATCGGCAACTTCTTTCTCACTGCGCCGCTGCTGGTGTTGGGCGGCAGCGGCGGCCTCTCGCAGCCGTTGAGTCTCCGCTTGAAACGACTCTACATCCGGCAGCAGCTGTGCCAGCAGCGCGGCGGCCTCCTCGCGCTTCTTTCCTGCGTTCAGCACGTTGATGCCAGTCAGTGCCGTTTCCAGCTGCTCCAGCTTGGCGTCCATGGCTGTGACCTTCTTGTACCACTGGGGCGTCAGATGCCTGCGCCTTGTCTCTACGGCAGGTGTGCCGCGCTCCAATTCCGGCCAGCGTTCCGCCATGCAGGCGTAGAAATCATCCTGCCAGCGGATCATGTTCTTCTTGTTGCCGAGGATTTCTTTCGCGGACAGCCGATTGTCCTTCGTCAGCGGCACAAAACACAGGTGCATATGCGGCGTCGTTTCATCCAGATGCACCACAGCGGAGATGATGTTCTCCTCACCGACTCGCTCTTTCAGGAACGTGAACGCCCGCGTGAAATACTCCGGCATCTCCGCCGCGTGTTCCTGTGCGAACTCCGGGCTGACCGTCACCAGCGTGTCCACGAATTTCACGCTGTCCTTCCGGACGCGGCAGCCCGCCATCCCGATACGGTGCCGGATCTCCTGCTCGTAGCTCCAGCGTGGTGTCACCAAATGAAAGTTCTGCGAGGTACGGCTCCGGTCGATATCGGGGTTGCTGATGTAGAAATCCTTCGTCCGTTCGTGGTGTGCGCTCAACGCCTTGGACGCGCCGCCCTTGTGTTTGGCAAATCGTAAAATGGCGTATGCCATGATGACCTCCTTGTCTTTGTGAGTGCGGGAGCAGGAGGAACGGGGAACACCCGTCACGGCTCTCTGAAAAAGTGCGCCCGACAGATGCCGTTACCGGCATCTGTCGCTCTTCTTTTTCGGCCCGGACAGAAACGGGTGAGGACTCCCGTCCTCACCCGTTTCCTCCCGTCCCCCGCCGTGACGGGTATAACACACTAGACTTTGTCCCAAAGTCGTGTGCCAGCCGTTCCCTCTGGACTCCCTCTGCGGTGTACGGTATGTCCGGTAATGTACGGTATTTTCGGGGTAGGGCCTGCCCCTCTATTTACCGTACATACCGTACACTACCGTACACCGACCCACCGCAGCAGGAGGGTCTTCCCCTCCTTGCTGCGGCGGGTCCTGTAGCGGATGCTGTACTTCTGAAGCAGAATATCATGCTTGGCATTCAGTCTCCGCACGATCCAGTTAGGCGTAAAGCCCCCGCTTTGCAGCTGCTGTGCCAGCTCCGTGGCTGTCCCGCGCCATTCGGGGCACTCCTCTGTGACCAATCGGCTGATGGCCTCCAGCAGCGGATCGGGCGGCTCCTGATATGGTGCTGTTTCCCTTTCCACCAACTCCCAGCACAGGCAGGCAGGATCAAAGCACAGATGCAGCCGCATATCCGGCTGATCGCGGCCTGTTACGTCTAATACCGCATCCGCACCGGTGCGCCTGTCCTTGTGGAGGATCAGCGCACCATCCGCCGCGCCCATCAGACCGTTGGTGCCGGAGATGGTATGGAATACATCCTCCGCGCTCTCTTTGCGGGTGTGGTGTACCAGCACCAGCGTAATGCCGTGGGCGTCTGCAAAGGTTTTCAGCTTTGCCAACGTGTCATAGTCGGTAGCGTAGCTGCAACTGTCGGGTGTCCGCCCACGGACACGCTGGAGGGTATCGATGATGACAAGGACGGTATCGGGATAGTCCATCAGGAAGCCTTCCAACTGCGCCAGCAGGTTCTCATCCAAGGTGTCGGCCAGCACGGAGAGAATAAGGTCAGGACTATCCTGCTCTGTCATCTGGACAAGCCGTTTCTGCAAACGGTCGAGGGTGTCCTCCAAGGCCAAGTAGAGCACTGTGCCGGGGTGAACGGAATAGCCGAGAAACGTACCGCCTGTGCTGACCTGATAGGCCAGCTGCAAAACGAAGAAGGACTTGCCAACCTTGGGCGCACCGGCGAGGAGGTATGTCCCCGCCGGCAGCAGCCCTTCGATCACAGCCGGTTTGACAGGGAATTGCATCTCCATCAGCTTTGGCATGGAGACTACAGGCATCCCATCAAACGACTTGTCCTTTTCCTCTGTAAATGGTATACTGTCATTGCGTGTAAGCGCGAACGGCTGCTCCCCATCTGGTGCAACAGATGGAATCGGGGCAGTCGTTTCTTTATCCCCCCACATGGCTGCCTCCGGTGTTCTGCTCGATCCACTCAACGAGCTTATCCTTCGGCACCAGCAGCCGCTTGCCGATCCGCAGCGTAGGGAATGTGCCGGTGTTGAGCAGCTGGTAAGCCCCTGCACGGGAGATGCCCAGCGCCGCCGCCAGCTGATTGGCGTTCAATACCGCCGGCAGATTGTCGTAGTTGTTGTTCATACAAAACCTCCTTAAAATTTCAGTTGACATCATGGACTATACGGACTATAATACACAATGTAACTATTACGCTATGATTGTATAATGCTGGTACGCAAAAGTCAATAGATTATTTTGTGGACTTATTATGATGTATCTAACAGGAGGGCGGTCATGATCTTTCCCGAACATATGGAGTTCCGGTATTACATCACGCCGGAGCGCAAGGAGTGTTTTACGCTGTACAGCAAGACGCTGGGGCAGCGCAGGACGATTCAGGAGAAAACGCAGGATGTAGGGCAGTGCCTGATCGACCTGTACGATACGGATTTCTATGACGCCTATTGCGTCCTTTCCGAGATTCAAAAGCTGGTGAGAGCTGACAAGGACGAAGCCGCATGGAAAAGGCTCTTGGAGCTGGCGATGCCGCTTTGCGGGGTGCATCCCTTCTTTGGGATGCTGGTCAAGGAATTGAGCGATCTGGAAGCGGAGCCCTCCGCCGATACGGCGGAGCTGCTGCGATTTGACACGGATTTTGAGAGAATCGTCCGCGATGCCAAGGCATTGGTGGAGGTGTGTCTGGATGACCGCTATAAGTCGGACTATTCCACAGCGGAACGGTATCGGAAGGCGCACTACGACGCGGCACTCTGCTTTGACAATATGCGCTATGGTGAGTTGGCCACGGAGGAGATTATTCTTGACCATCCTGCCTACGACAGTGCCTACAACTACAGCGTAGAAATGCTGCGGCAGCGGCAGATGACGACCGCGCTGCGGGAGGTGCTGTATCCCCATACGCTCCGCGACCTCTACAACTACTTGAAGGCATACTGCCTGCGTCTGCCGCTGGTGATCCACAAGTGCAAGAACTGCGGCAGATACTTCGTGGTGACCGGCAACATCACGCAGGAGTACTGCACACGGCGGATGGATGGCTCAGAAAAGACCTGCCGGCAGATGGGCGCGGTGGTGCAGTATCAGAGCCGCCAGATGAAGAACCCGGCCACCAAGGAGTTTACACGCTCCTACAAGGCTCACAACGCCCGTGTACGGTATGGGACGATGACCAAGGCGGAGTTCACCGCATGGTCGAAGGAGGCGCGCAAGAAGCGCGATCTGTGTACCGGCGGCAAGCTGTCCCTGGAGGACTTTGTGGCGTGGCTGGACAGCGACAAGCAGCGATAAAGCAACGGACTGACTGACCGTTTTATATTTCAGAGGAACAGGAGGTTATTTTGACGACCAAGGCAACAAAAAACGCCAAGGGCGGCGGCACCATCCGCAAGCGTTCAGACGGACGCTGGGAGGCACGCTACACCCTCGGCATTGATCCCAAGACGGGAAAGCAGATACAAAAATCGGTTTACGGCAAGACGCAGAAAGAAGTCCGCCAAAAGCTCACCGCCATCACGGCGGAGATCGATGACGGGACGTATATGGAGCCATGCCGCATGACGCTGGACGAGTGGCTGGACATCTGGCTGAGGGATTACCTAACAGGCGTAAAGCCATCTACCGCTTACCTGTATCAGCGACAGGCAAAGCTCTATATTCGTCCTGCGCTGGGCAGTGTGCGGCTAGACAGGCTGGAACCCCATACGATTCAGCGGTTTTACAATTCTCTCTATGAGGAGCGCGACGGAAAGCCGCCTCTGTCGGCAAAGTCCATCAAAAACATCCACGGCATCCTGCACAAGGCATTGCAGCAGGCGGTATTGCTGAACTATCTCCGTACCAACCCCGCCAATGCCTGCATTCTCCCGAAGATCGTCAAAAAGGAGATCCATCCCATGGATGACCGTGATACCGCCCGCTTTCTGGAAGCCATCAAGGGCTGCCGGTATGAACTGCTGCTAAAGGTAGACCTGTTCACCGGCATGCGGGAGGGCGAGCTGCTGGGCCTTATGTGGGACTGTGTGGATTTTGATAAGGGTACGATTCTGGTCAACAAACAGCTGCACCGCAGCCAGAAAAAGGGCGAGGGCTACTATTTTGCTCCGCCCAAAAACAACAAGAGCAGGACGATCCGCCCTGCACCCTATGTGATGACTTTGCTGCGGCAGCAAAAGCTCGTACAGACACAGATGCGTTTGGCCGCTGGCCCTGCATGGCAGGAAAGCGGACTGGTGTTCACCAACGAGTTTGGACGCTATATCTCCCTGCGGGCGGTATTTGACTGCTTTAAGCGCACGGTACGGAAGGTCGGCTTGCCCAACCTGCGGATCCACGACTTGCGCCACACATATGCCGTCAACAGCATCCGCGCTGGTGATGACATCAAGACAGTGCAATCCAACCTCGGCCACGCTACCGCCGCTTTTACCCTTGATGTCTATGGCCATTTCACTGATGATATGCGGCAGGCCAGCTCCCAGCGTATGGAACAGTTCATCTCCGGTGTGCTGGGGCTTTAAGGGTCAGAATAAGGGTCAAACCCGTTTTGAGGCAGCAAAAAACCCTTGAAACCGAGTGGTTTCAAGGGTTCCCGATGGTGCGCGGTACAGGACTCGAACCTGTGACCCCATGCACGTCAAGCATGTGCTCTACCAGCTGAGCTAACCGCGCGGAACAGTATGTATTCTACACGGTCTGCCCCAATTTGTCAACAGTTTTCTTGCAAAGTTTCAAATTTTTTGCTATACTTTTCTCACTATTACCCAGGAGGACAGGCAGTATGGAGAAAATTGCACTGGTAACGGGCTCATCCCGGGGCATCGGGCGGGCCGTGGCGGCGGAGCTGGCCCGGCAGGGCTGGGCCGTATGCATCAACTATCGGGTCCGGGAGGACTGCGCCCGGTCGCTGCTGGAGCAGCTGACGGCGGAGGGCTGCCGGGCCATGATGGTCCGGGCGGACGTGTCCCAGCGGGACCAGGTGGAGGCCATGGTGCGCCGGGTGGAGGACACCTTCGGCCCGGTGTCGCTGCTGGTGAACAACGCCGGTGTGGCGGGCCAGGCCCTGTTCCAGGACATCTCTGAGGAGCTGTGGCGCCGCTACTTCTCCGTCAACGTGGACGGCGCTTTTCACACCATCCAGGCGGTGCTGCCCCACATGCTCCACCAGCACGCAGGCTGCATCGTGAACATCTCCTCCATCTGGGGCCAGCGGGGCGCCAGCTGCGAGGTCACCTACTCCTGCACCAAGGCGGCGCTCATCGGCCTGACCCGGTCCCTGGCCATGGAGCTGGCCCCCACCCACATCCGGGTCAACTGCGTGGCCCCCGGGGTCATCCGCACGGATATGCTGGACGAGCTGCCGCCGGAGGTACTGCCTCAGCTGGCTCAGGAAACGCCCCTGGGCCGCCTGGGCACGCCGGAGGACATTGCCCACGCCGTGGCCTTCCTGGCCGGGGACGGGGCCTCCTTCATCACCGGCCAGGTGCTCACCTGCGACGGCGGCTTCATCCTGTGAAGAAAAGTTCCCGGAAACGGGCATATTTTCCTTTACAGAACAGCCATATCCGGCTATAATAGATAGGCTAAGGAATTTTTTTCGATAAGGAGACGACCGACTATGGCAGTCATTGAATACGACGAGTATAAACAGAAGCTCCAGGCCCTGGAGCCCACTCTGGGCGAGCTGGAGAAGGCCCTGGGCATCCCCAAGGACCGCCAGGAGCTGAAGGACCTGCAGGCCGAGACGGAGCAGGACGGCTTCTGGAACAACATCGAGCACAGCCAGAAGGTGTCCCAGCAGATCAAGCGCCTGGAGCACCGCATCAAGAAGTATGACCGTCTGGTGTCCGAGTGGGAGGACACTGTGACCCTGTGTGAAATGGCCCAGGAGGAGGACGACGCCTCTCTGCTGCCGGAGGTCACCGCCGGGTACGACAACCTGGAAAAGGAGATCAGCGAGCGCCGTCTGGCGGCTCTGCTGTCCGGCGAATACGACGCCAACAACGCCATTCTCACCTTCCACGCCGGAGCAGGCGGCACCGAGGCCCAGGATTGGACCGAGATGCTCTACCGTATGTATACCCGCTGGGCCGAGCGCCACGGCTACACCTATCAGCTGATGGACTACGAGGCCGGTGACGAGGCGGGCATCAAGTCCGCCACCATCCTCATCGAGGGTGACAACGCCTATGGCTACCTCAAGAGCGAAAACGGCGTGCACCGGCTGGTCCGGGTGTCCCCCTTCGACGCCAACGCCCGGCGGCAGACCAGCTTCGCCGCCGTGGAGGTCATGCCCGAGCTGGACGACGACAGCGAGATCGAGATCCGGCCTGAGGACATCGAGATGCAGGCCTGCCGCTCCAGCGGCGCCGGCGGCCAGCACATCAACAAGACCTCCTCCGCCGTCCGCCTGACCCACCTGCCCACGGGCATCGTGGTGTTCTGCCAGACGGAGCGCAGCCAGTTCCAGAACCGCGACAACGCCATGAAGATGCTGCGGGCCAAGCTGGCGGAGCTGAAGATGCAGCAGCACGCCGAGAAGATCAGCGACCTGAAGGGCGTGCAGATGAAGATCGAGTGGGGCAGCCAGATCCGCTCCTATGTGTTCATGCCCTACACCCTGGCCAAGGACACCCGCACCGGCTACGAAATGGGCAACATCCAGGCCGTCATGGACGGCGATATTGACGGGTTTATCAACGCCTATCTGACGGCCGCCGCTAACGGAGAAATCAAGAAATAAGGGACGCCAGCCGTCCATGACATCGCCGCTGCGCGGCGTACAAGCGTTTTGCCTGCGGCAAAACCTTGGCCGGGCGGAATTCATTTCTGACCGGCATGGTTTGATCCGGGGGCCCCGCAAAGCCCCGCTTTGCGGGGAAACGGCGACATTGACGGGTTTATCAACGCCTATCTGACTGCTGCAGCCAACGGCGAGATCAGGAAGTAATTGTATTCGACTATACCCCCAGAGGCGGACCGTCGGTCCGCCTCTGGCTTTTTGTTCCGGCGGGGTAGCGGACCGCCGAGGACAGCGGCCCCTACGGGCGGTTCTCTGGGAATCATCCCATTCCCCTGCGGCAGGGCACGCGGGCCCTGCCCTACGGGATTTTCTACCGACACACGTCTTGTAGGGCGGAGCCCAATGTGCTCCGCCGATTATCCACCCCCAAATGCGGCAAAACACCAGGCAGGGCCAAAGCCCTGCCTGGTGTTTTGGTATCTTCCGGTCAGGAAAGCTCCTCCTGGCCGGTGCACAGCTGGTAATACTTGCCCTTCTGGGCCATCAGGGCGGCGTGGTCGCCCCGCTCGATGATCCGGCCCTGCTCCAGCACCAGAATGGCCTGGGCATTGCGGACGGTGGAGAGCCGGTGGGCGATGACGAACACCGTGCGCCCGGCCATCAGGGAGTCCATGCCCTTTTCGATGAGCTTCTCCGTGCGGGTGTCGATGGAGGAGGTGGCCTCGTCCAGGATCAGCACCGGGGGATCCGACACGGCGGCCCGGGCAATGGCCAGCAGCTGGCGCTCGCCCTGGCTGAGACTGCCGCCGTCCCCGGTGATGACGGTGTCGTACCCCTGGGGCAGGTGGCGGATGAAGGTGTCGGCATTGGCCAGCCTGGCCGCCGCCCGGACCTCCTCATCCGTGGCGTCCAGCTTGCCGTAGCGGATGTTGTCGGCGATGGTGCCGGTGAACAGATGGGTGTCCTGCAGGACGATGCCCAGGGACCGGCGCAGGGAGTCCTTCCGGATATCCCGCACGTCGATGCCGTCATAGGTGATGACGCCGGACTGAATGTCGTAAAACCGGTTGATGAGGTTGGTGATGGTGGTCTTTCCCGCGCCGGTGGAGCCCACAAAGGCGATCTTCTGCCCCGGCTCTGCGAACAGGGACACATCGTGGAGCACGGTTTTCTCCGGGTCATAGCCGAAGTCCACGTGCTCAAACCGCACGTCGCCCCGCAGCTCCGTCAGGGAGCCGTCTGACTTTTTCCAGGCCCAGTGGCCGGTGCGGCGGTCCGTCTCCGTCAGGGTATCGCCGTCCTTCAGCACCCGGACCAGGGTGGCGGTGCCGTCGTCGGTTTCGGGGTCGGCGTCCATCACGGCGAAAATCCGCTCGGCGCCGGCCACCGCCGCCAGAAGGGTATTCATCTGCTGGCTGATCTGGCCCACCGGCTGGGACACCTGCTTGACATACAGCAGGTACGCGCCCAGGGAGCCGATATCGAACACACCGGAGATGGACAGCAGGCCGCCCACGCAGCAGGTGACGGCGTAGTTGATGCGGGAGAGGTTGCCCATGGCGGGCATCATAGACCCGGCATAGGTCTGGGCCATGGCGGCGGCGTCGCGATAGGCGCTGTTGCGGGCGGCGAACTCGTCCAGGGTCTTCTGCTCATGGTGAAAGACCTTGATGACCTTCTGACCCTCGATCATCTCCTCGATGTAGCCGTTGAGACTGCCCAGGGCCGCCTGCTGCTGCTGGAAGCTGGTGCGGCTGCGGCCGCCCACGCCCTTCACCACCAGGAGCATCAGCCCCAGGAACACGAAGGTGATCAGCGTCAGCGCCCAGTTCAGATACACCAGCATCACCACCGTGCACACGAAGGTCAGCAGGTTGGACACCACGCTGGCGAAGCTGTTGCTGATCATGTCGGACACGGTGTCCATATCGTTGGTGAAGCGGCTCATCAGGTCGCCGGACTGGTGGGTATCGAAATACCGCAGGGGCAGGGACTGGAGCTTGTTGAACAGGTCCTGCCGCAGGGTGGCCACCGTCCGCTGGGAGATGCGCACCATGATCCGGGAATAGGCATAGGAGCACCCGGCGGACACCAGGAACACCCCGCCCATGGCTACCAGCATCCAGAAAAGCCCCGTGAAATTCCCGGCGGCGATATAGTTCAGGGCGGGCTTGAGGAAGTAGCTGCTGGCCACGGAGCCCACGGAGCTGAGCACCAGGCACACCGCCACCACGATCAGCGCCGCCTTATAGCGGCCGATATAGGCCAGGAGCTTCCCCACCGTGCCCCGGAGATCCTGGGGCCGCTGATAGCCGTGACCCCGGCCGTGACCGTGACCCGGACCGCCGGACCGCGCTTGATTCTTGTTTTCAGCCATCGATCGTCGCTCCTTCCTGCTGGGATTTGTAAACCTCCTGATAGATGTGGTTGGAGGCCATCAGTTGGTCATGGGTGCCTGCGCCGGAGATTTTGCCGTCGTCCAGCACCACGATCAGGTCGGCGTCCATGACGGAGGAAATGCGCTGGGCGATGATGAGCTTGGTGGCCCCGGGCAGGGCCTGGCGCAGGGCGGACCGGATCTTGGCGTCGGTGGCGGTGTCCACGGCGGAGGTGGAGTCGTCCAAGATCAGCACCCGGGGACGGCGCAGAATGGCCCGGGCGATGCACAGGCGCTGCTTCTGACCGCCGGAGACGTTGGCGCCTCCCTGCTCAATGTGGGTGTCGTAGCCGTCGGGCATCCGGGAGATGAACTCGTCGGCACAGGCCATGCGGCAGGCCTCCTCCATCTCCTGGTCCGTGGCGTCCTCCCGGCCCCAGCGGAGGTTTTCCCGGATGGTGCCGGAGAACAGGGTGTTCTTCTGCAGCACCATGGCGCAGCCCTGGCGCAGAGCCTCCATGGTATATTCCCTCACGTCGTGTCCGCCTACAGACACAACACCCTCCGTGGCCTCATACAGCCGGGGAATCAGACTCACCAGGGTACTCTTGGCGCTGCCGGTGCCGCCCAGGATGCCCACGGTCATGCCGCTGTCGATATGCAGGCAGATATCGTCCAGGTTCCAGGCGTCGCTGTCCTTGTGATACTTGAAATAAACGTGGTCAAAGTCCACTTCGCCGTTTTCAACGGTCAGGGCCGGGTCGGCGGCGGAGTCGGTGATCTCGGGCTGCTCCTCCAGCACCTCCACAATGCGCTTGCCGCAGGCGATGGACCGGGTCAGCACCATCATCACCATGGCCACCATCATCAGGGACATGAGAATTTCGGAGGCGTAGGTGAAGAAGGCGATCAGGTCGCCGGACAGCATGGTGCCCCCCACCACATAGTGGCCGCCCAGCCACATGATGGACATGATGGTGCCGCCCATGATCAGGGTCACCAGGGGGACAAACAGCACCACGAAGCTGAAGGCCCGCTCCGCCGTCTGGCGCAGCTTCTCGCTGCGCTGGGTGAACTTCTCCTGCTCCCGGTCCTCCCGGACGAAGGACTTCACCACCCGGATGGCGTTGAGGTTCTCCTGCACCACCAGGTTCAGGTCGTCGGTGGACTTCTGCAGGGCGGTGAAAAACGGCCCCACATAGCGGATGACAATGGCCACCAGAAGCAGAAGAAGCGGCAGCACCACCAGGAACACCTGGCTCAGCTGCAGGCTGATGGTCAGGGCCATGACCAGGGCGGTGATCAGCATCACCGGTGCCCGGACCAGCATCCGCATGCCCATCATCAGGGTCATCTGCACCGATGAGACGTCGTTTGTGAGCCGGGTGATCAGGGATGCAGTGGAAAACCGCTCGATGTTGGCAAAGGAGAACCTCTGCACCTGGGCATATTCCGCGGCCCGGACGTTGGCGCCGAAGCCCATACCGGCCTTGGCCGCCAGGCCCGCCGCGCCCACGCCCATCACCAGGGACGCCAGGGCCATCAGGATCATTTTCAGCCCCGTGGCCAGAATGTACGCCTTGTCGCCGTTGGCGATGCCCACGTCCACGATCTGGCTCATGGCCTTGGGCAGCAGCAGCTCCAGCACGGCCTCGCCTGCCGAACACAGCACGCCCAGGAATATCCAGACGCGATACCCCTTGGTATAGGGGGCTAATTTCCGAATCATGCGTTGTCCTCCTCCAATGTCAGATTGTCCGCCGCCCGCAGCAGAAGCCGGCGCAGGGTCTCCGTCTCCTGGGGGTCCATGCCCCGGTGGATCAGGTCCTCGATCTGCCGGGTGATGGACTCGAAGTCGTCATAAAACTGCTGTCCGGCCTCCGTCAGCCGCAGGATGCGGCACCGGCCGTCCTTTTCCCCCGGGGACCGGGTCAGCATCCCCTTTTCCACCAGCCGGTCCACGATGCCGTTGACGGTGGAGGGCTTCACGGCCAGATGCTGCTGCAGCTGTTTCTGGGTCACGGGGCCCGGCTGCCGGTGCAGATACGTCAGCGACCGGCACTGGATGGGCGTGACCCCATAGCGCCGCAGCTTCTGCTCCATCCGCTGATAGGCCCGGTGGTTGCAGTACCCCAGCAGGGGGCCGATAAGCTCGGGTTTATTCATGCAGCTCATATAGTCTGCTCCTTTCCTGGGATTTTAATGTTTAGCACCCTAAATGTTAGCAGGCTAAATATTACCACCATTGTACTCCATCGTCAATAGGCAGAGTGCCGGTTTCCTGTGAACGTTCTGTGAACGTTTTCGGTGCCGGTTTCCCAGCACTTTACAAATCCTTTACTTGACGCAGGGGGCCGGGTCTGGTATAATACCCCCAATTGAATACCGCTGTGAGGGAGTAATTCCGCCCCGCCCTGGGGTTAGGCAGTTTCGTCAGAACGGCGCTTTTGCGCCCGGACTGCTTTGAAAGAATGAGACTCATGCATAGGCTTTGCCTGTGCATGAGTCTTTTATTTTCCTCCGGCGGGTATGATCCTACTATAAGGAGTGAAGCGTATGCACAAGGAGTACAACCAATCCCCCCGGCAGGTCCTGGAGGACCTGCACGCCGCCGAGACCGGTCTCTCCGGCCGGGAGGCGGAGACCCGCCTGGGGCAGTACGGCCCCAACCGCCTGCGGGAGGCCCCCAAGGCCACCCTGCTTCAGCGGTTCATCCAGCAGCTGAAGGACCCCATGCTGCTGATCCTCATGGCCGCCGCCGCCGTGTCCGCCGTCACCAACTATCTGTCCCACGAGCCCTTTACCGAGGTGCTGATCATCCTGGCGGTGGTGCTACTGAACGCCGTTTTGGGCGTGGTCCAGGAGAGCAAGGCCGAGGCCGCCATCGAGGCTCTGCAGTCCATGACCGCCGCCACCAGCAAGGTCCTGCGGGACGGCTCCGTCACGGAGCTGGAGAGCAGCCGCCTGGTACCCGGCGACATCGTCCTGCTGGAGGCCGGGGACGCGGTCCCCGCCGACGGACGGCTGCTGGCCTGTGCCTCTTTGCAAATTGAGGAGGCCGCCCTCACCGGCGAAAGCGTCCCCTCCTCCAAATCCCCGGAGGCCCTTACCGGCGAGGTGACCCTGGGCGACCGCCGCAACATGGCCTACATGGGCTCCACCGTGGCCTACGGCCGGGGCCGCATGGTGGTCACCGCCACCGGCATGGACACGGAGATGGGCAAGATCGCCGGCGTCCTGGCCCGGACGGAGCAGGAGGAGACCCCCCTGCAAAAGAAGCTGACCCAGCTGGGCAAGACCCTGTCCTGGCTGGTGCTGGGCATCTGCGTGTTCATCTTCGTGTTTGACCTGATCGTGGCCGGGGACTTCTCCCTGTCCGGCATTCTGGAGACCTTCATGGTGGCCGTATCCCTGGCGGTGGCCGCCATTCCCGAGGGCCTGGCCACGGTGGTAACGGTGGTGCTCAGCATCGGCGTCACCCGCATGAGCCGCCGCAATGCCGTGATCCGCCGCCTGACGGCGGTGGAGACCCTGGGCTGTACCCAGGTGATCTGTTCCGACAAAACCGGCACCCTGACCCAGAACAAGATGACCGTGGTGGACCACACCGGGGACACCGCCCTGCTGGCCTCCGCCATGGCCCTGTGCAGCGATGCCGTCCTGAACCCCGACGGCTCCGTCCAGGGTGAGCCTACGGAGGCGGCCCTGGTGTCCTTCGCCGCGGAGCATCAACTGCCCAAGCCCCAATTGGAGCAGGAGCGCCCCCGCATCGGCGAGGCCCCCTTCGACTCCGGCCGCAAGATGATGTCCACCCTGCACAACACCCCTGACGGGGTGGTGCAGTATACCAAGGGCGCGCCGGACCAGGTGCTGGCCCGCTGCACCCACTATTGGGAGGGCGGACAGGCCCTGCCCATGACCGATGACCGCCGCCGGGAAATTCTGGCGGATAACCACCGCATGGCCGCCCAGGCCCTGCGGGTGCTGGCCGCCGCCAGCCGCCCCTGGCCCGATGGTGCGCCTCAGGATCAGTCCCCCGCACACTTAGAGCAGGCCCTCTGCTTCATCGGCCTTACCGGCATGATCGACCCGGTGCGGCCCCAGGTGAAGCCCGCCATTGAGGAGTGCCGCCAGGCGGGCATCCGCCCTGTGATGATCACCGGCGACCACCAGGACACCGCCGTGGCCATCGCCCGCCAGCTGGGCATTCTCTCCGACCCCTCCCAGGCCATCACCGGCGCGGCGCTGGACGCCCTCAGCGATGAGGAGCTTACCCAGACCGTGGACCGCTACAGCGTCTATGCCCGGGTCCAGCCGGAGCACAAGGTCCGCATCGTCAGCGCCTGGCGCCGCCGGGGAGCCGTCACCGCCATGACCGGCGACGGCGTCAACGACGCCCCCTCCATCAAGTCCGCCGATATCGGCATCGGCATGGGCATCACCGGCACCGACGTTACCAAAAATGTGGCGGACATGGTCCTCTCCGACGACAACTTTGCCACCATCGTGGGCGCCGTGGCCGAGGGCCGCCGGATTTACGACAACATCCGCAAGGCCATCGGCTTCCTGCTGGCCAGCAACATGAGCGAGGTGCTGGGGGTGTTCTTCTCCGCCCTGCTGGGCTTCACCCTCCTCAACCCCGTCCATCTGCTGTTCATCAACCTCATCACCGACTGCTTCCCGGCCCTGGCCCTGGGCATGGAGCGCCCGGAGCCGGACATCATGCGCCGCCCGCCCCGCTCCGCCAAGGACGGCATCTTCTCCGGCGGCCTGGGCTTCGACATCGCCTATCAGGGCATCCTCATCACCGTCATCACCATGGCCTCCTACATCATCGGCCACTGCATGGAGGCGGGATGCTTTGAAATGCCCCGGGGCGTCTCCCCCCACGGCATGACCATGGCCTTCCTGACCATGAGCATGTGCGAGATTTTCCACAGCTTCAATATGCGCTCCCAGCGGCGCAGTGTGTTCACCCTCCGGGGCCACAACAAGGTCCTCTGGGCCGCTATGCTGGGCTCCCTGCTCCTGACCACCGTGGTGCTGGAGGTGCCGCCCATCGCCAACGCCTTCGGCTTCACCCCCGTCAGCTGGACGGAGTACGGCATCGCCCTGGCCCTGGCGGTGCTGGTGATCCCCATTGTGGAGCTGGTGAAGCTCATCCAGCGCAGACTGGGGAAATAAGACGAGACTGTCAAAAAAGGGCTTTGCCCTTTTTTGACAGTCTCAATTATGTCTTGACTTATTTAAAAATAACATATATAATACGCACATAGCCAACCGCGAAATAGAAAAAGGAGAAGAGAAAAATGGAAAATGATAACAAGATCCCCGGCAAAGGGGCAGCGACCGCCAGTATGGTGCTGGGCATTATTTCTGTTGTGTTGTGGTTCTTTGGCTACTCCGCTTTGGTGTCTGTCATTCTGGGTATTGTTGGTTTGATCCTGGCCGGCAATGCCAAGAAGGCTGGTTTTGTCGGCGGTATGCAGACGGCCGGTTTCGTGCTGTCCCTGATCGGACTGATCGGCGGCGCCATCTTCTTTGTGGCTTGCGTTGCCTGCGCTGGCGCCATCGGCGCGGTCGGCGGCTCTGATGCCCTTAGAGATCTGTTCAATCAGTAATATGTAAACAGGACGGGCAGATACGCTGCGCTGCGGCGTATCTGCCTTTATTTTGAGGTTTTTATGCTGCCCTATATTCACATTTTATCCCGAGAAATCCCCATGTACGGCATCATGGCCGGGGTGGGCGTTCTCTTGGCCGTGCTTTATCTGAAACACGCCGAAAAACGATACCCGAAGTTGGAAGCGGATGCGGAGCTGGCATTTATTTATGGCATTGTGGGGGCCTTTGTGGGCGCCAAGGCCCTGTTTTTGGCCACGGTATTCCCTGCCTTTCTGGCGGATCTTCCGTACTTGTGCACGCAGACGACGGCGTTTTTCCGGAAATATCTGTATGCCGGATTCATTTTTTACGGCGGGCTGTATGGAGCGGTGTTATCCGTCTGCCTGTATGCCCGGGCGGCTAAGGTATCTGCGCAAAGACTGCTGAACATCCTGCTTCCCGTGCTTCCGCTGATCCACAGCATGGGGCGCATAGGGTGTTTCTGCGTCGGCTGCTGTTACGGGAGGTACTCGGAGAGATGGGGCGTATATTTTTTCCGGTCTGAGATCGCGCCGCACGATGTGCCGCTGTTGCCTGTGCAACTCTATGAGGCTGTGGGTGAGCTGCTCCTGTTTGCCGTTCTGGCATATATGGGGGCGAAAAAGGCAGACGGCAAAAAAATGCTTGCCGTTTATCTGCTGGTTTATGGCATCATGCGCTTTGCCCTGGAATGTATGCGAGGGGACGCGTACAGGGGCTTTTTGCTGGGTATGTCCGTGTCACAGATGATCTCCGTTCTTTCTGTGGTGCTGGCCGCCATACTGCTCTGCCGTCCTTGCCGGAAAAAGCCATAAATCCGGCCTTCCAACCCGGCGCGGCGGGGCCCGCTGCGCCCCAATGAAACATAAGCGGCGTCCGGGCCTCCGCCTTTGGCCACATTGCCGAATTTTTCCAGTCCTTTTCTGCCTTTTGCCAGTTTACACGGCGGGCCGCCTTTGCTATACTGTTGTCGGGAGCGGGTCAAATAAAAGGGAATGCAAGGTGACCTTCAAATGTGGACGGACGACTGCTCACCGGATGTGATAGAGTCCATCCGGACGGATATGCAGCGCTATTTATCGTATGGATGGGGCAATGGCATCATTGCCGCTTTGTTGAACCGCCAATATTCGGTGGAGCTGTCCAGCTGGGACATTCCGAAGCTCCGCCGGTATCTGCAGCGCCGGTATCTGGACGGCGCTCCGCCGGAAGGCTCGGTGTACGTTGAACTGCCGTAGCCCGATGACCCGGCGAATGCATCCCCGTTGCCGTTTCCGCTTCCGGCGGCAGGGTGTGTGCGCAAGCCGCGGCGCGGCAATTCTGCCGCGCACGGTTTCATACCAATTTGTAACACGACCTCCGGTCTTGAAAAGGCCGGAGGTCTGTTTGTTTGTTCGGGAAAGGGAAGAATCGCCCTTTGTTTACAAATAATTCAAAGGCTTCCACTTGACAAGGGCGGCAGGGGGTGGTAAACTGCGTTTAGCACTCAGGAAGTTGGAGTGCTAAACGGAGAAAACGATATGGAATTGACCGATCGAAAAAGACAGATACTGAAGATCGTGGTGGAGGAATATGTGGCGGCGGCGGAGCCGGTGGGCTCCAAGGCCATCGCCCAGAGGATGCCCGGCAAGATCAGCTCCGCCACCATCCGCAACGAACTGGCGGACCTGACGGAGATGGGCTATCTGGAACAGCCCCACACCTCCGCCGGACGGGTCCCCTCCGCCAAGGGCTACCGGCTGTACGTCAACGAGCTGATGGAGCGCCGGTCCCTGAGCCGGGAAGAGGAGGAAAAGCTCAACACCTCCCTGGCCGAGAAGCTGGCGGGAACGGACCAGGTCATGGCCCGGGCGGGCCAGATGGTCTCGTCCTTTGTGGGCTATCCCGCCTACACCGTGGCGGACCACAAAACCGCCGCCACCGTGCGGCGCTTTGAGCTGATCCCCGTGGACCAGAGCAGCTTCATCGCCGTGGTGATGCTGTCGGACAGCCAGGTGAAAAGCCAGCTGCTGCCGCTGCAATTGCCGGTGGCCGACGGCGGCCTGCCGGACATGAGCCACCTGCTGAACACCCATTTCACCGGCATCGGGCCGGAGGATATGAACGGACGGCTCATGAGCCTGTCGGAGCAGGTGCCCGGCCAGTGGTTTCTGCCGCTGAACCAGGTGGTGGAATATGCCGGACGGCTATTGAAGGAAGCCAACAGCCAGGAGGTCTTTACCGGCGGGGCCAAGGAGTTCCTGCGGTTCCCGGAATACCGGGACGCGGACAAGGCCCACGACCTGATGACCTTTATGGTGGACAATAAAGAACAGCTGCCCGCGCCCACGGAGGGCGGCCCGGTGCAGATCCTCATCGGCCCCGAAAATCTCAACGAGGCCCTGCGGGACAGCAGCGTGGTGGTGGCCAGCTATGACATCGGAGACAATATGCGGGGCCTGGTGGGCGTGGTCGGACCCACCCGGATGGACTACGCCACCGTGGCGGCGCGCCTGAGCTACTTTGCCGAGAGCCTGGGCCGCATGTTCGGGAAGAACCAGTTGCCCCCCAAGGAGGACCAGGAAACATGAGCGAAAACGTCAACAATACCCATCCGGAGAATCAGCCGGAGAATCCGGAAACCCCGGAAACCGAGAATCAGGACACTGCGCCGGAAACGGCGGAGGAGACCTTCACCGTCACCCGGGACCAGATGGAGAAAATGGAACAGCTGGCCAAGATGGTGTCCGACGCCAGCGACAAATATCTGCGGCTGGCAGCGGAGTATGACAACTTCCGCAAGCGCACCGCCAAGGAGAAGGAAAGCCTCTACGGCGACGCCAAGGCCGACACCGTGAAGCCCTTTTTGGAGGTGCTGGACAACCTGGAGCGGGGCCTGGCCCAGTTCGAGGAGGGGGACCCCCACCGCCAGGGCATGGAGATGATCTGCAAGCAGTTCATGACCGTGCTGGAAAAGCTGGGCGTACAGCAGATCGAGGCCCTGGGCCAGCCCTTTGACCCCGCCCGCCACAACGCCGTGATGCATGTGGAGGATGAGTCGGCCGGGGAGAACACCGTGGTGGAGGTATTCCAGCAGGGATACGCCCTGGGCGACAAGGTCCTGCGGTTCGCCATGGTGAAGGTTGCTAATTGAGAGGAGCATGTGCTATGAACGGAAAAAAGCTTTATAAAAGCCGGGATAACCGGATGATCTCCGGCGTGTGCGCCGGGATCGCCGAGTATTTCAATATGGACCCCACCATCATCCGTCTGGCCTGGGTGCTGTTCAGCCTGCTGGGCGGCAGCGGCGTGCTGGGCTATATCATCGCCGCCATCGTGATCCCCGAGTATCCGATGGACTGACCCTTGTAAACAAATTTTATTTCATATATTCAGGAGGCAATTATTATGTCTAAAGTTATCGGTATCGACCTTGGCACCACCAATTCCTGCGTAGCCGTCATGGAGGGCGGCGAGGCAGTTGTCATCCCCAACGCGGAAGGTAACCGCACCACCCCGTCCGTGGTGGCCTTCTCCAAGACCGGCGAGCGCATGGTGGGCCAGGTGGCCAAGCGCCAGGCCATCACCAACCCCGACCGCACCATCTCCTCCATCAAGCGCGAGATGGGCTCCGACCACCGGGTCAGCATCGACGGCAAGTCCTACACCCCCCAGGAGATCAGCGCCATGATCCTGCAGAAGCTCAAGAGCGACGCAGAGGCCTATCTGGGCAGCACCGTCACCGAGGCCGTTATCACCGTCCCCGCCTACTTCACTGATGCCCAGCGTCAGGCCACCAAGGACGCCGGTAAGATCGCCGGCCTGGACGTGAAGCGTATCATCAACGAGCCCACCGCTGCGGCCCTGGCCTATGGCGTGGATAAGGAGCAGGCCCAGAAGATCATGGTGTATGACCTGGGCGGCGGCACCTTCGATGTGTCCATTCTGGAGATTGACGACGGCGTCATCGAGGTTCTGGCCACCGCCGGCAACAACCGGCTGGGCGGCGACGACTTCGACCAGTGCATCATGAAGTACCTGGTCAGCGAGTTCAAGCGCACCGAGGGCATCGACCTGTCCGGTGACAAGGTTGCCATGCAGCGGCTGAAGGAGGCCGCCGAGAAGGCCAAGATCGAGCTGTCCGGCGTGACCACCAGCAACATCAATCTCCCCTATATCACCGCCGACGCCACCGGCCCCAAGCACCTGGACGTGACCCTGACCCGGGCCAAGTTCAACGAGCTCACCGGCCACCTGGTGGACGCCACCATGGGCCCCGTGCGCCAGGCCATGTCCGACGCCGGTCTGAAGCCCTCCGACCTGTCCAAGGTCCTGATGGTGGGCGGCTCCAGCCGTATCCCCGCCGTGGTGGAGGCCGTGAAGAACTTCACCGGCAGCGAGCCCTTCAAGGGCATCAACCCCGATGAGTGCGTGGCCATGGGCGCGGCCCTGCAGGCCGGCGTGCTGACCGGCGACGTCAAGGGTCTGCTGCTGCTGGACGTGACCCCCCTGTCCCTGGGCATCGAGACCATGGGCGGCGTGTGCACCCGTCTGATCGAGCGCAACACCACCATCCCCGTGAAGAAGAGCCAGATCTTCTCCACCGCCGCCGACAACCAGACCTCCGTGGAGGTCAACGTGCTGCAGGGCGAGCGGGAGATGGCCGCCGCCAACAAGAGCCTGGGCCGCTTCCACCTGGACGGCATCGCTCCGGCCCGCCGCGGCGTGCCCCAGATCGAGGTGACCTTCGACATCGACGCCAATGGCATCGTCAACGTGTCCGCCAAGGACCTGGGCACCGGCACCGAGCAGCACATCACCATCACCTCCTCCTCCAACATGAGCAAGGACGACATCGAGAAGGCCGTGAAGGAGGCCGAGCAGTATGCCGCCGAGGACGCCAAGATCAAGGAGAAGGTGGAGGTCCGCAACCAGGCCGACCAGATGGTCTATCAGTCCGAAAAGACCCTCAGCGAGGTGGGCGACAAGCTACCTGAAAGCGAGAAGGCCCCCATCCAGGCCGGTATCGACAAGCTGAAGGAGACCCTGAAGGGCGAGGACACCGACGCCATCAAGGCCGCCACCGAGGAGCTGACCCAGCTGTTCTACAAGATGAGCGAGAAGCTGTATCAGCAGCAGGCGCCCCAGGGCGACCCCACCCAGGCCGGCCAGCAGGGCGGCGCCCAGGGTGACCAGGGCGGCCAGTATTACGACGCCGACTACAAGGTCGTGGATGACGACGACACCAAGAATAAATAAGTGAAATTTCACCACCGGAAAGGGGCAGGGCTTCCTGTCCCTTCCTGTGGTGTTCAGGGAGAAACACCCGGAGAAGGGAGCGGGCCTTTATGGCAGACAAACGAGATTATTACGAGGTCCTGGGCGTTGAAAAGGGCGCCAGCGAGGACGAGATCAAAAAAGCATACAAAAAGCTGGCCCGGAAGTATCACCCGGACATGAACCCCGGCGACAAGGAGGCCGAGGAGAAGTTCAAGGAGATCAACGAGGCCAACGAGGTGCTGTCCAATCCCGATAAGCGCCAGAAATATGACCAGTTCGGCTTCGCCGGGGTGGACCCCAACTATGGCGCGGGCCAGGGCGGCGGATACGGGGCAGGCGGCTTCGATTTCGGCGACCTGGGCGACATTTTCGGCAGCTTCTTCGGCGGCGGCTTCGGCGGCGGCCAGCAGCGGCGCAACGGACCCCGCCGGGGCGAGAGCATCCGGGCCAGCGTGTCCGTGGACTTCACGGAGGCCGCCTTCGGCTGCGAGAAATCCGTGACGGTGGAGCGCAGCGAGTCCTGCCCCACCTGCAAAGGCAACGGTTGCGCCCATGGCACCACGCCGGAGGTGTGCCCCGACTGCCGCGGCACCGGCACCGTGACCCAGGCCCAGCGGACGCCCTTTGGCGTCATGCAGAGCCAGGGCCCCTGCCAGAAGTGCCGGGGCACCGGTAAGATCATTCACCAGCCCTGCCCCGACTGTCACGGCAGCGGCCGCATCCGCAAGCGCCGGACCATTCAGGTGAACATCCCCGCCGGTATCGACAACGGCCAGACCATCTCCCTGCGGGGCCAGGGCCACGCAGGCTCCAACGGCGGCCTCAGCGGCGACCTGCTGATTACCGTGATGGTGCGGCCCCACGAGATCTTCCGCCGGGAGGGCACCTCCGTGTTCTGCGAGGCCCCCATCACCTTCACCCAGGCGGTGCTGGGCGCGGAGCTGGAGATCCCCACCATCGACGGCCGGGTGAAATACACCATCCCCGAGGGCACCCAGACCGGCACCGTGTTCCGGCTGCGGGGCAAGGGCATTCCCGTTCTCAACGGCCGGGGCAGGGGCGACCAGTACGTCACCGTCACCATCGAGACGCCCCGGGACCTGAACCGGGAGCAGAAGGAGGCCCTGAAGAAATTCAGCGAGACCCTGGGCGAAGGCAACTACGAAAAGCACCGCAGCTTTTTCGGAAAGAAGAAGTAAGCCATGTATCTTGCAGATTATCACGTCCATTCCACCTGCTCCCCGGACGGGCACCAGACCATGGCCCAGGCGGCGGAGGCTGCCGTCCGGCAGGGCCTGCGGGAGCTGTGCATCACCGACCATGTGGACACCATCCAATGGGGCACCCAGACCCCCCGGGACGACTTCGACTGGGAGGAGTCCCGGCGGCAGTTCCATGAGGCCCAGGCGCTGTGGGGGGATCGGATCACCCTGCGGCGGGGGGCGGAGCTGGGGGAGGCCCAGCTGAGCTTCGACCGGGCGGACCGGCTTCTGGCCGGGGAGGAGCTGGACTTTGTCATCGGCTCCGTGCACCTGAGCGGAAAAAAGTTTGCCAACATGGACCTGTACTATATTGAAAAAGGCAGCGAAGCGTATTATGATAGTGTCATCGACAGCTATCTGGACGACGTGCTGACCCTGGCCCGGTGGGGCCGGTTCCAGGTGCTGGGCCACCTGACCCTGCCCCTGCGGTATATCAACGAGCACCACGGGGAGCACATGACCTTCCGCCGCCACATGGACCGGGTGGAGGAGATCTTCCGCACCATCATTCCCCAGGGGGTGGGCATCGAGTGCAACACCAACCGGGGAAACGAGCCCCTGCCGGGGGAGGATATTCTGCGGCTGTACCGCAGTCTGGGCGGCGAGATCATCACCCTGGGCAGCGACGCCCACCGGCCGGAGGACGTGGGCTGCTTCATCCGGCAGCGCCAGGAGCTTCTGCGGACCTGCGGCTTCCGCTATTTCACCACATTTGAACGGGGCCGGCCGCTGTTTCAGGCCCTGTGATACCCGAGAGGAGAACGAATCATGAAAATTGCCATCGGCTGCGATCACGGCGGCTATCTGCTGAAGCAGGACATTCTCATCTGGATGGAGGAGCACGACATCGACTTTGAGGACGTGGGCTGCTTCTCCACCGAAAGCGTGGACTATCCCATTTACGGCGAGAAGGTGGCCCGGCTGGTGGCCTCCGGCGACTGCGAAAAGGGCATCGTCATCTGCACCACCGGCATCGGCATCTCCATCGCCGCCAACAAGGTCAAGGGCATCCGCTGCGCCCACTGCACGGACTCCCTGTCCGCCGAAATGACCCGCCGCCACAACGACGCCAACGTGCTGGCCCTGGGCGCGGGCATCACCGGCCCCAACCTGGCCAAGCGCATTGTGGAGGTGTTCCTGAACACCGAATTTGAGGGCGGACGCCATGCCCGCCGGGTGGGCCAGCTGGACAGCATCCAGCCCTGAATTTTTTCGTGAACGGAGGTGCGCTCCATGACCACAAAGGGATATCATCGCTACCGGGGAAGAAACACCCGGGGTAAGGTGGCGCTGGTCATCGTGCTGGTGCTGGTGCTGATCGCGGCGGTGGCCTATCTGCTGACCCAGGAGTATGTGGTGTATGATGACGAGGGCAAGGCCCATCTGGAGCTGCCCTGGTCCCGGAAGGAGCCGGAGAAGCCCCAGCCGGACTCCACGCCTGTGCCGGATGATGTGGACATTACCCGGGAGGAGCCCCAGCGGCAGAAGGTGGAGGCCATCCACGCCTGGGAGCTGCCCTACGGCTGTCTGGGCGGCGACCCTGGCTATCTGCTGACGGACCGGGAGGCCGTGGCCGTCAACGTGAAGATGTACGACGGCTCCGTGGCCTATCACACGGCGGTGTCCCTGCCGGAGGGCATCCTCACCGGCGGCAATGCCACCAGCCGGAACCTCCAGACCATTCTGGACAGCGACTGCTACACCGTGGCAAGGCTTGCCTGCTTCTGCGACAACGCCTATGCCGACGCCATGGGGGACCGGGCGGCCCTGTGCACCGCCGAGGGCGTCCTGTACCGGGACGGCTCCGGCCGCCGCTGGCTGGACCCCACCAAGCCGGAGACCCTGCGGTATATCACGGACCTGGCCAAGGAGTGCGCCCGGCTGGGCTTTGATGAAGTTCTGCTGGACTGGTTCCTGTACCCCACCAGCGGCGACCAGACGGCCCTGGACCTGCCTGCCGACAGGACGGCGGTGCTGAAGGACTTCGCCCAGGCCCTGGAAAAACAGCTGCCGGAGGGCACGGTGCTGTCCGTGGTGCTGCGGGAAACGCCCGCGGCGGACAACGGCCTGACGCCGGAGATGCTGACGGCCTGCTTCGACCGGGTGTATGTCATGCCGGAGGCGGATGCCTCGGCCCTGCCCACCAGCTACGACGCCGCCACCCGGGTGGTGGCCATGACCGCCTACGCCCCCGACAGCGGCAGCTATCTGGTGACCCAATAAACAAGCGCATAACAAGCCCTCCGGCCTTGATCGGCCGGAGGGCTTTTAGCTTTGCCTGAACAAACGCAACAGCCCCGGCGCATCGCGCCGGGGCTGTTGCCGCAGATAGAGTTTTTCGCTTACCGCTGACCCTTGTCGTAGGGGATGCCCTCGGCCTTGGGGGCCCGGGACTTCTTGGAGGTGAAGGCCAGCACCAGCAGGGTGATCAGATACGGCAGCATCCGGTACAGGTGGGCGCTGATGCCGATATTGGCCAGCAGGAACACGCCGTCGCCGTTGATGTCGATGCTGGCGTATGCCGCGGCGATGCACTTGAACAGGCCAAACAGCAGGGACGCACCGGCGATGTTCAGGGGCTTCCAGTTGCCGAAGATCATAACGGCCAGGGCCAGGAAGCCGAAACCCGCCACGTCGCCGTTGGAGGAGCAGTTGGCCGTGGTCATGGCGTACACGAAGCCGCCCATGCCCGCCAGTGCGCCGGAAATGGTAACACCGGCATAGCGCATTTTATACACGTTGATGCCCAGGGAGTCCGCCGCCTGGGGATTTTCGCCGCAGGCCCGCAGCCGCAGGCCAAACCGGGTCTTGTACAGGATGACGGACAGAATGATGAACAGCAGGATGCAGATGTAGGTGGCAAGATAGATCTTATTCAGGAAGGTTTCCCCGAAGAAGCCCCAGTCCACGTTCTTATCCACGCCGAAGGTGGACTTTTTCAGCATGAACCAGCTGGCAGAGTCGCCGGTGGCCATCTGCAGGGTGTTCTGGTTGGCGATGATGCGGATCAGGAACAGCACCAGGGCCGGAGCCATCAGGTTCAGCGCCGTGCCGCCGATGGTCTGGTCGGCCCGGAGGTTGATGGACGCAAAGCTCAGCAGCAGGGAGAACACAGCGCCCATGGCCGCCGCCACCAGCATGGTCAGCAGCTCCAGCCCCTGAAGGGCCACCCAGTCACCGGCCTGCTTGGCGGCCAGCACCGCCTGGGACCCCTGCATCAGCCGCACGAACAGCACGCCGATGAAAGCGCCGAAGATCATGATACCTTCCAGGGCCAGGTTGATGATACCGCTTCGCTCGGCGAACACGCCCGCCAGGGCCACGATCATCAGGGGCACCGCGTAAATCAAAGTCTGTTGGATCAGAAACGTCATGCCTGGTCGCCTCCTTCCTCCGTCTGAGCCGCTGCCGGCTCTGCCGGTTCCGTGGGTTCCTCCGCCGGTTCCTCCGGGGGTGCGGCGTCCGCCGCCGGGGCGGCAGTCTCCTCCACATGGGCGTGGGGCTTTTTCTTCCGGGACAGCATCATGCGGATGGCCAGGGAGAAGGCGGACAGGTACACGATCACGGAGATGATGACATCGGTGATATACTCGTTATAGGCCGTCAGGTTGGTCAGCTGCAGACCCACGATATTCAGCATGGCCATGAAGATACCGGTGAAGATCACCGCGATGGGGTTGTTCAGGGCCAGCAGGGCCACGGGGATGCCGTTGAAGCCCACGGCAGGCAGGGCCTGATAGGTGGACCAATAGAACTCCGTGTTGCCGGACAGCCAGTACAGCGCAGCGCCGGCACCGGCCAGCGCACCGGCAATGGCCATGGACAGCACGATGTTGCGCTTGTCCCGGATACCGGCATAGCGGGCGGCGTGGCGGTTGGCACCGCAGGCCTTCAGCTCATAGCCCAGGGTGGTCTTGTTCATCAGGATGTACATGGCGATGGCGATGACGATGGCAACGAGAATGCCGCCGTTGACCTGGGAGCCGGGGAAGATGGCGTCCAGCCCCAGCTTGGGGGTGGCCACGCCGTTGAAGGTGGTCTTATAGATATAGCCGGACTTGGTGCTCTCGACCATATTCTTGAAATTGCTGATGTCGAACATCCAGGTCACCAGGTTGGCGGCGATCCAGTTGGTCATGATGCACGCCAGCACCTCGTTGATGTTCAGCAGGGCCTTCACCAGGCCGGGAATCGCGCCCCACAGAGCGCCGGACAGGCACCCGGCCAGGAAGGCCAGCACCCAGATAACGCCCGCGGGCACCGCGCTGGAGGGAATGGACAGGGCCACCATCAGGGTGACCATGGTGGAGATCAGATACTGGCCGGGCGCGCCGATGTTGAAGAGGCCCGTCTTGAAGGCCACGGCCACGGAAAGGCCGGTCATGATCAGGGGCGTGGCCCGGAACAGCATGTTGCCCAGGTTCACCGCGTTGAAGCCCCAGGTCAGCTCACCTGCGGCGTCGCGGCCGGTGCTGAAGATACCGGCGAAGATGATGCGGATGCCGTCCCATGCGCCGCTCAGGGAGATCTTCTCGTTGCACAGGCCCACGACCAGAACGGCGATGCCGCCCACCAGAAGACCCGCCACAATGGAGATCAGGGATGAGAGCACCTTTTTGGTGCCGTCTTTTTCGTAAAGCGCTGCCAGTGCGTTCTTTTTCATGCCTGGTCACCTCCCATATCGTCCCGCTTGGCGCCGGACATATACAGGCCCAGCTCGGCCACGGTGGTGGTTTTCGGATTCAGCTGGCCCACAAGCTGGCCCTCGTACATCACCAGGATGCGGTCGGACAGGCTCATGACCTCGTCCAGCTCCAGGGACACCAGCAGAACCGCCTTGCCCCGGTCCCGCTCGGCCACCAGCTGGCTGTGGATATACTCGATAGCGCCCACGTCCAGGCCGCGGGTGGGCTGCACCGCCACGATCAGGGACTTATCCCGGTCCACCTCGCGGGCGATGATGGCCTTCTGCTGGTTGCCGCCGGACATACTGCGGGCGATGGTCACGGGACCCTGGCCGCTGCGCACGTCGTACTGGTCGATGAGGTGCTGGGCGTATTCCCGGACGGCGGCGTTCCTGATGAAGCCCGCCTTCTGGAACTGCGGCTCCAGATACCGCTGGAGCACCATGTTCTGCTCCAGGGTGAAGTCCAGGATCAGGCCGTGCTTGTGCCGGTCCTCGGGAATGTGGCTCATGTTCTCGCCCCGGCGGCGGATGGAGGCGTGGGTGATGTTCTTGCCGCACAGCTCCACGGTGCCGCCGGTGATCTTATCCAGGCCCGTCAGGCCCTGGACGAACTCCGTCTGGCCGTTGCCGTCGATACCGGCGATGCACACGATCTCTCCGGCCCGGACCTCCAGACTCACGTCGTGAACGGCGTCCCGCTTGTGCTGGTGGGAGGCCACGCACATATGCCGCACCCGCAGAACGGGGTCCTTGGGCTGGGCAGGCTCCTTCACCACCTGCAGCTGCACCGGGCGGCCCACCATCATGTTGGACAGCTCCTGCTTGTTGGTGTCGCAGGTGTTCACGGTGCCCACATACCGGCCCTTGCGCAGAACGGTGACCCGATCCGCCACGGCCATGATCTCGTTGAGCTTGTGGGAGATGAACAGGATGGACTTGCCCTCCTTGGTAAGGCTGCGCATGATGTCCATCAGCTCGTCGATCTCCTGGGGGGTCAGAACGGCGGTGGGCTCGTCGAAGATCAGGATCTCGTTGTCGCGATACAGCATCTTCAGGATCTCCACCCGCTGCTGCATGCCCACGGTGATGTCCTCTACTTTAGCGTCCAGGTCCACCCGCAGGCCGTACCGCTGGGACAGCTCCTGGACCTTCTGCCGGGCCGCCTTTTTTTGCAGGAAGCCCAGCTTGGTGTCCTCCGCGCCCAGGATGATGTTGTCCAGGACGGTGAACACGTCGATGAGCTTGAAATGCTGGTGCACCATGCCGATGCCCAGCGCCGTTGCGTCGTTGGGGTCGTTGATCTTCACCGGCTTGCCGTTTTTCCGGATCTCGCCCTCCTCCGGCTGGTACAGGCCGAACAGGACGGACATCAGCGTAGATTTGCCGGCGCCGTTTTCGCCCAGCAGGGCGTGGATCTCACCCTTGCGCAGCTGCAGGGTGATGTCGTCGTTGGCCTTGATGCCGGGAAACTCCTTGGTGATGTGAAGCATTTCGATCACATACTGGGGAGATTGCTCCATGCCGCCACCTACTTTCTCTCATTTTCCTGCCCGCTGCAATCGTTTCCGCCAGCGGACAATGTAACAAGTTTATTATAACGGCTGCGGTCGGGAATTGCAAGAACGAACCGAAAAAATGGGGCGCGGCCCGGGACATTTTCTGCCAATGTCCGTTTTTCGGGACACTTGATGCGCTATGATATCCTCACAGAAACAAAAACGGAGGGGACAACCATGAGTCTGAATTATAATGTGCAGGAGCATCTGATCATTGATCTGGACCGGGCGGGGGCGGCCGGTTCCGCCGTATGGGAAGCGCTGGTCGAACAGGTCCGCGCCCTGGAGGATCTGCTGGACGAGGACGAGGTATGCATCTATCGGCTGGAGCTGTGGGCGGATGGAGAGCCGGTGCCCGTAGACCGGAAAATTTCCTGCGCCGGGCTGGGTCAGGCGCTGAAGGGCGCCCGCAGAATGGAGATGGTGCTGCGCTTCAACAGCACCTGGCGGGGCACCGACGCGGTGTATGACGACGCGCTGCCCTTTGATCTGACGGAAACGGCGGCGCAGCTGACCGATGAGGAGCTGGACGGCATTTTCTGTTCGGCGTGGATCCAGCTGGAGGACTATGGAGAGCTGGGCCGCCTGGTGGCCATCGGCCGCCGGGGCGACACCGTGTACCGGGGCGAGATCGGCCCCCGGGAGGTCGATGCCTTCCCCGCCGGCCGCTGGGAGCCGCTGTGCACCATTCTGGACGTGCAGCCGGAGGAGCCGCTGACGCCGGAGGAGCTGGCCCGGGCGGAGCAGGCCTGCCGCAGGCTGATCACCACGGAGAGAAGCTGCAATCTGAACGTGGAGGACGGCAAACTGGCCTTCTTCCTGGACTACGTCCTCCTTTCGGGGCAGGAGGACTGGCTGCGGCTGAAGGCCGGCATGGACGCCGTCTGCGACATCGTGGGGGGAGTAGGCATGGACATCAAGCTGGTGGACGACAGCGGCCCCGACGTCCGTCTGCTGGTGGTGGACCCCCAGCTCGACGGCTCGGACTGCTTCGGGCTGTACGCCATCCCTGAGGCATGATACTGCCCCAAAAGGGCTTTGCCCTTTTTGGGCAGTAAAAAAAATGCGCCCCGCAGGGCGCATTTTTTCAGCCTGTCGAGAAACCCGGCTGCCGCTTGCTACGCAGCCGGGTTTCTCGACAGGCTGAGGGCAGCCGCCCGACCCGGGCGGCTGCCTTTATGGCGTTTGACAGCCTTGTTCGATCAATACACCCGGGCAGGCTCCTCGCCGTTGAGGACACGCAGAGCGCCCTGAGCCAGGGCCAGCAGCTCGTCCTCGCCGGGATACACGGTGATGGGGGCGATCCAGCCCACCATATCGGTGATGGCGTCCACGGTCTCCTGACCATAGGCAATGCCGCCGGTGAGAATGATCTGGTCCACCTTGCCCTTCATGACGGCGGCCATTGCGCCCACTTCCTTGCCGATCTGATAGTGGAATGCATCCACGGTGGCGGCAATCTCCTTGTCACCCTCGGCGGCGGCCTTCAGCAGGTCGCGCATGTCGTTGGAGCCGGTGTAGGCCACCAGGCCGCCGTGGCCGGCCAGCATCTTGCGGACCTCGCCGGCGGTATACTTGCCGCTGAAGCACAGGCTCACCAGCTGACCGGTGGGCAGGCTGCCGGAGCGCTCGGGGGAGAAGGGGCCGTCGCCGTCCAGGGCATTCTGGGTATCCACCACGCTGCCGTGGACGTGGGCGCCGATGGAGCAGCCGCCGCCCATGTGGCAGACGATGAGGTTCAGATCCTCATACTTGACGCCGTGCTCCTTGGCGTAGCGCTTGGCCACGGCCTTCTGGTTCAGGGCGTGGAAAATGCTGGTGCGGTGGAACAGGGGGTGACCGGCAAAGCGGGCCACGTCGCTGAGCTCATCCACCACCACGGGGTCCACGATGAAGGAGGGGATGCCCAGCTGGTCGCCGATCTCCCGGGCGATGATGCCGCCCAGGTTGGAGGCGTGCTGGCCCTGAACGCCCACGGTGCAGTCGCGGACCAGACGGTCGCTGACGGCGTAGGTGCCGCCCCGGATGGGAGCCAGCAGGCCGCCGCGGCCGGAGACGGCGGACAGGGTCTTCACATCGAAGCCCTGATCCTCCAGGGCCTTCATCACCAGCTTGCGCCGCCAGTCCTTCTGGGCGGGGATGGAGTCAAACTTTTCGAGTTCCTCGGCGCTGTGGCGCAGGGTCTTGTCAAAGAGCAGGTTCTCGTCCTCATAGACGCCGATCTTGGTGGACGTGGAGCCGGGGTTGACGACCAGAATTCTGTAAGACATGGGAATTTTCCTCCTGTTATTTTTTTGAATTGTTCCGTAAAAAACAGCCTGATAACGACTTTACTGTATTATACAACAATAGGTCAAGCCGTGTAAACTACTTTTTCTACTATAAGGAAACAATTTCGCAAAAATGTTAAAAAAATATCCTGCGGCAGAATATGCTGAGGGGCCGGGCATGCGCCCGGCCCCTGTGGGACTGTGCCAAAACGTTTCATACCAAAACCTGTTAAAAAGCTTGAAAAGCTTTTTATAGCACCGAAGGTGCGTCAGGTTTTGTATGAGACGTCACAGCGTGTTTTCACACGCTGTGCGTGCGCCCGGCGCACGGGATTCTTGATTAAATTTTTAATCAAGAATCCGTATCAGGAGACATTGTGGATGGCCGAACCGTTCCACGCGGCATGGAACGCCTCTCCCAGGGACTCGCTGACGGTGGGATGGGGAAACACCGTGTGGACCAGCTCCTCCGCACTGGCTTCGGCCTCCATGGCGGAGGCGGCCAGGGCGATCATCTCCGTTGTGTGGACGCCGTACAGGTGAACGCCCAGGATCTCGCCCAGCTCCGGCTCCACGATCACCTTGATCAGACCGTCGGTATCCCCCTCCACCAGGGACTTGCCGTTGGCGTAAAGCGGGAAGCGCCCCACCCGGATGCCGTCGCCATACTGTTCACGGGCCTGGGCCTCCGTAAGGCCCACGGAGGCGATCTCCGGGGACATGTAGATGCACGACGGGATCCGGTCATACCGCATGGTCTCGCCGCCGCCGCAGATGTTGGCCACGGCGATCTCCGCTTCCTTGAAGGCGGTGTGCGCCAGCATGGCCTTTCCGTTGGCGTCGCCCACCACATAAATATTGGGCAGACTGCTGACCAGGTGCTCGTCGCAGGCAATGGCTCCCCGCTCCAGGGTCAGGCCGATGTTCTCTGCGCCCAGCTCCTGCACCCGGGGACGGCGTCCCAGGGACATCAGCACGGACCGGGCCGGAAGCTCATGGGTCTCGCCGTTCCGCTCGTAGACCACGGCGTCCTTTCTGATGCGGGTCACCTTTGCGCCCAGGCAGAAGTCCACGCCGTCCTTTTCCAGACGCCTGCGGGCCATGGCGGCCACCTCCGCGTCCACCATGGGCAGGATCTCCTCCGCCATTTCCAGCACCGTGACCTTGCAGCCGAACTGGCTGAAAACATACGCAAACTCGATGCCGATCACGCCGCCGCCCAGCACCGCCAGGGACTGGGGCACCGTCCGGATATCCAGAAGCTCAGTGCTGGTCATCATATGGCAGTCCTCGTCATAGACGACGGACCTGGGGATGACGGTCTCGGAGCCGGTGGCGACGATAAAGTACTCGGAGGTGACGGTCTTTCCGCCGTCGACACGGACGGTGTGGGGGTCCGCAAATTCCGCCTTCCCGTTTATCACCGTCACGCCCGCCCCCTTCAGCAGGGCCCGCACGCCGCCTACCAGCTGGCCCGTGACCGCCTTTTTCCGCTTCTGCAGCGCGTCCATGTCCACAAAGGCGTCGCCGGAGCCGCCGATGGAGAAGGACGGCGCCCGCCGGAACTGCTCCAGCAGTTCCGCGGTTTTGACCATCACCTTGGTGGGGATGCACCCCACGTTCAGGCAGGTGCCGCCAAGCTGGCCGTTTTCCACCAGGCAGGTCTTTTTCCCGGCCCGGCCGGCCAGCACGGCGGCCGCATAGCCGCCGGGGCCGCCGCCGATGACCGTTACGTCAAATTCATAACTCATGGCGCATTCCCCTCACATCAGGATCCGGACCGGATTCTCCAGCAGTTCCTTCATATACTCCACAAACCGGGAGGCCAGCAGACCGTCGATGATGCGGTGATCCACGGAAAGCTGAATGTTCATCATGGGACGGATGGCGATCTGATCCTCGCCGTTTTCGTCCGTGATCACCACCGCCTTTTTCCGCACGGAGCTGACGGACAGGATCGCGGCCTCCGGCGGGTTGATGATGGCGGTGAAGTTCTCGATGCCGAACATACCCAGATTGGACAGCGAGAAGGTCCCGTCGCTGTATTCCGCCGGGGCAAGACGCCCCTCCTTGGCCCGGGCCACCAGGTCCCGGGTCTCCGCCGCGATCTGGGTCAGGGTCTTGCTCTGGGCATTCTTCACCACCGGCACGATCAGCCCATTGTCTCCGGCCACCGCCATGCCCACGTTGGTGCTCTCATAGGTGACGATCTCATCGCCGATCAGGGCGGAGTTGACGCCGGGGAACCGGGTCAGCGCCCGGCTGGCGGCCTTGATCAGCAGGTCGGACACGGCAATCTTCTGCTCGCCCTGCTCGTTGAGCATCCGGCGGAAGGCCGTGAGGTTGGTGGTATCCACGGAATCCGTGAAGTACAGGTGGGGGGCCGTGAACTTGCTCTGGGACAGGCGGTCGCCGATGATCTTCCGCACGCCCTTATAGGGCGCGGTCCCGGCGATGCGCTTGTTGTCGCAGGATACGGCGGCGGGAGCCGCCTTTGCGGCCGCCTCCACGTCCCGCTTCATCACCTTGCCGCCTGCGCCCGTGCCGGTCACGGTCTCCAGGGGCGTTCCGGTCTTTTCCGCCAGCTTCCGGGCAAGGGGCGATGCCTTGATGTCCCGGGCGGTGATGCCGCCCTCATAGCCCGTTCCACGGATCCGGGCAATGGAGGCCATGTCATATTTCTCGTCCGCAATGAGCTTGCGGGCCTTGGGGGTCAGCTTCAGGCCCTCCGCGGACGGGGCCGCTTCCTGCTCCGCGGGAGCGGGGGCGGGCTCATCGTCAAAATCGGCCGTTACGGCGGCGTCCGGTGCCACGTCCATCACATGGGCCTTCAGCGCCGCGTCGGGATCCTCCCCCGGCTCGCCCACCACGGCGATGGGGGTGAACACCGGGACGGTCTCCTCGTTTTCCACCGCGATCTTCAGCAGGGTGCCGCTTTCGGCCGCGTCGATGGTCACGACGCTTTTGTCGGTGTGCACGTCGAAGAAGGGCTCGCCCTTGCGCACCGTGTCCCCCACCTTTTTGTGCCACCCCATCAGGCTGCCTTCCTCCTGCGTGAAGCCCAGCTTGGGCATGATAATTACCTTGGCCATGGATCTCCCTCCTTACAGCAGCTTTTTCACGGCGTCCAGGATCATATTCTCGTTGGGTACCACCAGCTTCTCCAGCACCGGGCTGAACGGCAGCGGCACATCCGGCGCACAGCAGCGCATCATGGGCGCTTCCAGATCATAGAACACCTCCGGCATGATGGAATAGCCGATCTCGCCGGAAATGCCGTAGCTGGTGAAGCCCTCGTCCACCACCAGCAGCTTTCCGGTTTTCTTGACGGACCTGATGATGGTCTCCTTGTCCAGGGGCTTGATGGTGCGGGGGTCGATGACCTCGATGCTGACGCCCTCTTTTTCCATGTGCTTGGCAACGGTCAGGCTCTTGCCCACCATGTTGGAGGTGGCAACGATGGTCAGGTCGGTGCCCTCCCGCACCACGGCGGCCTTGCCGATGGGGATCAGCAGGTTTTCGTCGGCGTCGTCCGGCATATCAAATTGCTGGCTGTACTGCATCCGGTGCTCCACCACCACCACGGGGCTGTTGTCCCGGATGGCGGACTTCAGCAGTCCCTTGGCGGTGTATGCGTCGGAGGGGACCACCACCTTCAGGCCGGGGAAATAGGAGATGATGGAGTTCAGGCTCTGGGAGTGCTGGGCGGCGCTGGCGCGGCCCAGGCCGATGGTGGTGCGCAGCACCATGGGAACGGGCCGCTGGCCGCCGGACATATAGGTGATCTTGGCCATCTGGTTGACGATCTGGTCCATGGCCACCAGCATGAAGTCGGAAAACATCACCTCGGCGATGGGCCGCATGCCGGTCAGCGCCATGCCCACGCACATTCCCACAAAGCCGGACTCGCTGATGGGGGAGTCCTTCATGCGCAGGTCGCCATACTTTTCCCACAGGCCGGCGTTTGCCTTCCAGGTCCCGCCGTTGGGGCCCACGTCCTCGCCGATCATCATGACCATGGGGTCACGGGCCATTTCCTCGTCCAGCGCCTCGCGCACTGCGTCTCTATAGTAAATCTTTCTCATGATCCTTCTTCCTCCTCATTCGCAGAAGATGCCCTTCATCAGGTCGCTCTCATCCGGATAGGGGCTGTCCACGGCGAATTTGCACGCCTCCTGGATCTCCTGCTCCACCTGGGCCTCGATGGCGGCGATCTCGTCCTCGTTCAGATATCCGGCCTCCCGGAACAGCTTCAGCGGGTCCCGGCTCTTCCAGTACTCCAGCTCGCCCTCTTTCCGATAGCGGCCGGGGTCGCCGCCGTTGTGTCCGTGCTGGCGATAGGTCTTGCACTCTACAATGGAGGGGCCGCCGCCGGATCGGGCCTTGGCCACGGCCTGGGATACCGTGTCGTATACTTTCTCCACGTCGTTGCCGTCGATGGTATAGCCGTCGATGCCGTATCCCACGGCCCGCTTGGCCAGGTCGTGCTCCTTGGTAACGCGGTCGATGTCCACCGTGATGCCGTAGTGGTTGTTTTCGATGATATAGACCACCGGCAGGTCCCATGCGGCGGCCATGTTGATGCTCTCGTGGAAGGTGCCCTCGTTGGAAGCGCCGTCGCCGAAGAAGCACAGCACCACCTGGTCGGTGCCCCGGTATTTGCAACTGTAGCCCGCGCCGGTGGCGATGGGAATGCCGCCGCCCACGATGCCGTTGGCGCCGAGAATGCCCAGGCTCATGTCCATGATGTGCATGGAGCCGCCCTTGCCCTGGCAATAGCCGGTCTTTTTGCCCAGGATTTCCGCCATCATGCGCTTGACGTCGGCGCCGCGGGCCACCAGGTGCCCGTGGCCCCGGTGGGTGCTGCCGATATAGTCGTCCGGGCGGATGGCGGCGCAGGCGCCCACGGCCACGGCTTCCTCGCCGATATACAGGTGCGCCAGGCCGGGCATCAGCCCCCGCTTGTAAAACTCGAAAACCTCTTCCTCAAATCGACGGATCCGGAACATGCTGGCATACATGGACCGGGCCATTTCCTTATCCCTGATACTCATGTGTATTCTCCTTTTGCTTCATTCATTTTCCTGCGGCTGGCCGGAGGATTTCTCCATCCGCCGCCGTTCATACTCCGCTTTGGCCGCCTTATACCGGCGATAGCGCTTCGTCTCAGACCACGCGCACCCCAGAAACACCAGCATGGCGGCGGCAAACAGAGGCCAGTACGCGTTGGACTGCAGCGCAAAGTGAACGGCGGCATACGCCCACAGGGCGGTGCACAGATAGCTGCCGATCAGGCTGTAGATCGGGCTGCGGACTTTCTTTTTCCAGATGGTCATGGGAAGCTCTCCTCCTTTTTTTCACCGGATATGGTGCCGATAAACCCACTGCCCGCCGGCACAGCCGGCGGGCAGAACTCAGCCAGACTATCTCTGAACGCGGCCGGAGCCGTCGCCGCCCATGAGCTTTTCCACGTCGTCCGCGCCCACGCGGTTGAAATCGCCGATGACGCTGTGCTTCAGGCAACTTGCCGCCACGGCGAACTCCAGCGCCTGCCGGCGGTCGTCGTAGGTGGTGAGGCCGTGGATCAGGCCGCCGGCAAAGCTGTCGCCGCCGCCCACGCGATCCACGATGTCCCGGATCTCATATTTCTTGGACTCATAAAAATGCTCTCTGTCATTCAGACAGGCCGCCCAGCCGTTCCAGTCGGCGCTGTGGCTTTCGCGCAGGGTGATGGCGATCATCTGCATCCGGGGATAAGCGGCCAGCACCTTGTCGCCCAGGGCCTTATACTTGGCGCGGTCCAGCTGCCCGCTGGAGACGTCCACGTCCGCGCTGATCTCCAGCGACTTCTGCACGTCCTCCTCGTTGGCGATGGCCACATCCACATATTCGGCCAGCTCCCGCATGACCTCGCTGGCCTTTCTGCCGTACTTCCACAGGTTCTTGCGGTAGTTCAGGTCGCAGGAGACGGTGATGCTGCGGGCCTTGGCCTGCTTCACGCTCTCCAGGGACAGCTCCATGGCGCTCTGGGAGATCGCCGGCGTGATGCCCGTGATATGGAACCAGTCCACGCCCGCAAAGGCCTTGTCCCAGTCGATGTCACCGGGCTTTGCCAGGGCGATGGCGGAATAGGCGCGGTCATACACCACCTTGCTGGGGCGCTGGTTGGCGCCGCTTTCCAGATAGTAGATGCCCACCCGGCCGGGGCCGGTCACAATGCGGGAGGTGTCCACGCCGAAGCGGCGCAGCTCACCCTTGCAGGCCGCGGCCACGGCGTTGTCCGGCAGCACCGTCAGATAGCTGACGTCCCGGCCGTAGTTGGCCAGGGAAACCGCCACGTTTGCCTCGCCGCCGCCGAAGGTGGCCTCCAGCATGGGGGACTGGAACAGGCACTCCTGTCCGGGAGATTTCAGGCGGAGCATGATCTCGCCGAATGTCATGAATTTCATGGTGCAGACCTCCTTATTTCTGAACCAGATGGATGGCGAAGCCGCCGAAATCCTGCCGCAGGTAAACGGCCGTCAGCTTCTCGCCCTTATACTTTGCGGTGGAGGGGTCCACGGCGAAGCCGCGCTTTTCCAGCTCGGCCACGGCCCGGGGCACGGAATTGGTGCCGATGGCGATATGGCCGCTGGCGCCCAGATACGGGGCCTTCATGACCTCCACGGCGCTTCCCGCGAAATTGGAGGAATTGCCGGGTCTGACCCCCAGGCCGAAGGCCGCATCCAGCATGCGGCAGAGCTCCATGGAGGCGTCCGCGTCGGGGGCGTTGACGCCCACGTGGACCAGCTCGAAGCCCAGCGCCGCGGCGCGGGCCCGGCGGCACAGCTCCGTGATGCGGTCAAAGCGATGCGCCGCGATGTCCGCCTTGCTGCACAGCCAGCTGCCGCCCACAGCGTGGATAAACGGCGCCGCCAGATAATCGCTCAGGTTTTTTTCGTTCACGCCGCCGGTGGGGATGAACCGGATGCCGCCGAAGGGACCGGACAGGGCCTTCATGGCGTCCAGGCCGCCATAGACGTTGGCCGGGAAGAACTTGACCACCTGCAGGCCGTGGGACATGGCGGACATGATCTCCGTGGGGGTCACGCAACCGGGGGTCACGGCCACATCGTGCCGCACGCACCAGTCCACGACCTCCTCGCTGAAGCCGGGGGACACGATGAAGCCCGCGCCCATCTCCACCGCCTTTTTGCACTGCTCCAGGGTGATCACCGTACCGGCGCCCACCAGCATATCCGGGCACTGACGGGACACGGCGGCGATGGAATCCGCCGCGGCGTCGGTGCGGAAGGTGATCTCCATAACGTCCACGCCGCCGGCCAGCAGGGCCTGCGCCGTGGGGACCGCGTCATCCGCATTTTCAAGGACCACAACGGGAACCACCGCCGCGTTCCGGAGCCTTTCCAAACTGTTCACAAAGGATCACTTGCCTTTCCAAATATAAATAGTATCGCTTAGAATAGTATCGCTTAGAGATGATTCACCGGGTAACGGACCGGCCGTCCGGTGAGCACGTCGATCACGTTCTGGGCCGCCTTGGTTTTCAGCTCCTCCACGCCTTCCATGGTGGAATAGGCGGTGTGGTCCGTCAGCACCACGTTGTCCAGCCGGCAGAAGGGGGAGTCCGCGCCCAGCGGCTCGTGGTTGTGGGTATCCAGCCCGGCCGCCAGGATTCGGTGACTGCGCAGCGCCTCCAGCAGGTCGTCGTCATTGACCAGCGGCCCGCGGCTGACGTTGATGAGAATGGCGGTTTCCTTCATCTGCTCCAGCGTCTCCCGGCAGATCATGCCGCAGGTTTCCGCGTTGGCGTGCAGATGCAGGGAGATGATGTCGGATTTTGCCAGAAGCTCCGCCAGTTCCACCTTGCGCACGCCGATCCGGCCCAGCTCCTCCGCACTGAGGTAGGGGTCATAGGCCAGCACCTCCGCCAGACCGAACCCGCTGACCTTGCGGATCAGGGCCCTGGCGATGCGCCCGGCGCCGATCACGCCCAGGGTCCGGCCCTTCAGGCGGAAGCTGGTGGCCTGCAGATTCCACGCCCCCTGGCGCACCATGCGGTCCCGCATGGGAATGTGGCGCAGGCAGGACAGCATCAGCGCCAGCGCATGGTCGGAAACGTCCTCCATGCAGTAATCCGGCACATTGGTCACCTGGATGCCCGCCTTGGACGCGGCGTCCAGGTCCACGTTTTCGTATCCCACGCCGTACCGGCTGATGACCCGGCACTTCTCCAGGCCCGCAATGGCCCTGGCCGTCATGGGGGCCAGATCCAGCAGAACGGCGTCCGCCTGGCCGCACTGGGCGATGAGATCCTCCTCGGTGCCGCAGCTGCACAGCCGCAGCTCCGCACCGATGCCCGCCAGCATGTCCCTTTCAATGTCATACGATGCGTGCCGCTTGTCCGACACGCAGACCAGATATCTGCTCATATCAACTGCCTCCTCACTTATTTCACAAGATAGCCGCCGTCGCACGGGATGACGGCGCCGTTAATATAGTCCGAAGCGCCGGAGGCCAGAAAGATGGTCAGCCCCTTCATGTCCTCGCCGGTGCCCCAGCGTCCGGCGGGAATGCGGTCGCTGATTTCCTTGAACCGGGGGTTCCGGGGATCCGTCAGGGCGGCGTTCATGGGCGTGTCCATATAACCGGGGGCGATGGCGTTGACGGTGATGCCGTATTTTGCCCAGTCGTTGCACATGGCCTTGGTCAGCTGGGCGATGCCGCCCTTGGACGCGGAATAGGCCGGGATGGTGCTGCCGCCGAAATAGCTGCACATGGAGGCGATGTTGATGATCCTGCCGCCCCGGCCCTGGCGGATCATCTGCTTGCCGGCCAGGCGGCTCAGCAGGAACGGCGCGGTCAGGTTCACGTCTATCACCGCCTGCCAGTCCTCCAGCGGAAAGTCCTCGCTGGGGGCGCGCCGCTGGATCCCCGCCGCGTTTACCAGCACGTCGATCTCACCGCCCAGCAGGTCAAGGGCCTTGCCGAAGCAGTCCCGGATCTCCTCCGTGCTGGCCAGGTCGCAGGGCAGGCCGTGGGCCTTCCAGCCTCTGGCCCGGTATTCCTCCGCCAGCGTCCGGCACCGCCCGGATGCGCCCACCAGCACCACCTCGGCTCCCGCCTCCAGCAGGCCCTCCGCCATGCTCTGGCCCAGGCCGCCGGTGGCTCCGGTAAAAATCACTTTCTTGCCCGATACATCAAACAGGTTCATTCCAATACACCTCGAATTTGCTCTATCAACCACGGCCCGCAGGCCGTTTTGTACTTGTTTTTATACTAAAACCTGTTAAAAAGCTTGAAAAGCTTTTTATAGCACCGAAGGTGCGTCAGGTTTTGTATGAGACGCCACAGCGTGTTTTCACACGCTGTGCGTGCGCACAGCGCACGGGATTCTTGATTAAATTTTTTAATCAAGAATCAGTATTACAGGTCCCGCTCCAGCGCGTGCAGATAGGCCATGGACTGCTTCAGGTCCTGGTCAATGCCGTCTTTCACATAACTGCGCCAGATGCGGTGGTCATTTGTCCACACGCCAAAGGGATGGGAGAAGCATTCCGTGGCCAGAGCGCCGGTGTATCCCGCCGCGTGAAGGGCCAGCAGGATCTCCCTCCAGTTGACATGGCCCATGCCGGGCAGCTTGCGGTTGTTGTCGCAGGCATGGACGTTCACGATCCGGTCCCCCGCCTGTATGATGGCGGCGGCCAGATCATCCTCTTCGATATTCATGTGGTATGTGTCCAGATGCAGCCCCACAGCCGGGCTTGCTACCATGTCCAGGAAGGCAAGCCCCTGGGACACGGTGTTGAGCATGCTGTTTTCATACCGGTTGCACATTTCCAGGCCCATGCGCACGCCGCAGGCCCGGGCGGTCTGTGCCATCTGCTGCACGGCGGCGGCGCTGTGCTCCAGTCTTCTCTGGCGGGTGGCGTTATCCACCGGCACCCCGGGCTTCACGGTGGAGCCGTGCAGCATGCCGCCGATGACGGCGCCCTCCATTTCCGCTGCCAGCTCGATGTTGCGGCGCATGGCGTCCACGCCGCGCTGCCGCTGGCGGGGATCCTCCGAGGCCACATCCCCGTCCGGGGGAAGGGAGGTGCAGAAGGTATAGGTCAGGTCCAGCTCATGGGCCAGCTCCACGATCTCGCGGCGGAGGGGCCGGTCCTGCCGGAGCAGCCGCATGGAGGAAAGCTCCACATGGTCCGCGCCGCAGGCCTTGGCCCGGCGCAGGGTCCCAAGCCAGTCCACGCTGTCCTCATAGGGGAAGTACGCGTAAAAAACACCGATGCGCATGGTTATCTCTCCTGTCAGAACATACTTCGGGGCGGGCAGAAAACGATTTTTTCCGCGCCGCGGCATCAGGCCGCAGCCTGATCGCGGGCCAACATTTCATCGCTTTCTGCCCGCCCGCAAAGTTCATTGCTTATGAAAGGGCGATCTGGAAGCCCAGCGCGCCGGGCAACCAGGTGACGATCTGGGGAATAAAGGTGACAACGAACAGCGCCAGATAGGATATGATGATAAATGGCCAGAAGGCCTTGACCACGGCGCCGAAGGGCCTCTTGCCCACGTTGACGGCGGTGAACAGCACCAGGCCCACGGGAGGCGTCAGCAGGCCGATGGTCAGGTTCATAATGGTGACCATGGCCAGATGTACCGGGTTCACGCCCACCATGGTCAGCACGGGCCCGATGATGGGCGCGAACAGGATGATGGCCGCACCGGTATCCATGATCATGCCTACGAAGATATAGAACACATTCACAATCATCAGCAGCACATACTTGTTGGAGGAAATGCTCATCAGCAGCGCCGCAATTTCATCCGGCACCTTTTCAATGGCGGCCACCCAGGAGAAGGCGTTTGCAAAGGCCACGATCAGCATCAGGTTGCCCACGGATTTGCAGGTGTTCCACAGGCACTCCTTCAGGTCCTTCCACTTCATGTTGTGGAACACCACAAAGCCCAGGATCAGCGCATACAGCACGGCGATGGCGGCCGCCTCGGTGGCGGTGACCTTGCCGGACAGGATGCCGCCGATGATGATCACAGGCAGCATCAGGGTGATCAGACCGTCCAGAACGATCTTCAGCACTTCCTTGAGGGCATACTTCTGGGTATCCCGGGGGAAGTTCTTCTTTTTGCGGATGCACAGCACATAGATGATCTGGGTCAGGGCGATCAGGATGCCGGGGCCCACGCCGCCCATCAGCAGGGCGCCTGCGGAAAGGCCCATCACGCCGGCATAGATCATCACGGTGGTGGAGGGCGGGATCAGCGGCGCCTGCAGGGAGGAACCGGCGGAAATGGCGATGGAGAAATCCCGGTCATAGGCCTGCTCGGTCATGGCATCAATCTCGATGGCGCCCAGACCGGACACATCCGCGATGGCGGAGCCGGAAACGGAGCCGAAGATGGTACTGGCAATGATATTCACGAAAGCCAGACCGCCCCGGAAGCGGCCCACAAACAAACGGGCGAAGTTAAACAGCTTGCTGGTAAGGCCGGTCTTGCCCATGATCTCGGAGGCAAGAATGAAAAACGGAATGGCCAGCAGCAGGAAGTTGTTGACGCCGGTGATGGAACGGTTGGGCAGGATCTCCAGATACTGGGGATCTGCCAGCAGGATATAAAACGCGGAAGACAGGCCCATGGAATAGGCCACGGGGATGCCGAGGCAGACCAGAATGATCAGCACCAGCACAGCAATACCAAAATTTATCATAGGGTCTCACTCTCCTCCTCAGGGTCAGTCAGGAAGATGCCGCCGGCGGAAAGCATCTGCAGGAAGGTGATGATCATTCCCACAAACACTGCCGAGCGCATCAGGAGCATGGGCAGCTGAGAGGAGGGGCCTTTTTCGTGGACGGAAACGGTGGTAAACACGATCAGGGACTTGGCGGCGAACACGCCCACGAAGCCCAACATACACAGCTTGGAAATTACGCTGATAACTTTCTGTACTTTGGGGGACATTTTGCTGGTAAAAATATCAATGCGGGTATAAGACGAGGATTTTGCGATATGGGATGCGCCAAGGAATGTCAGCCAAACCAGCAGCCAACGGGCAATTTCTTCCGTCCACGGCAGCGGCTTGATAAAGGGCAGGTAGCGTCCGGCGACCTGCAGCAGCACGCACAGTACCACGCAGATCATCATAAAGATCAGGAGTTCTTTTACAACGCTATCCACAAAGTCCATGAACTCCTGATAGGCATTTCTTTTCTTTTTCTTCTTGTTCAAAATTCCAGCCTCCATTTACTTTGCGTCCTTAGTTATGGGGGAGCCGCGGCGGGGCGGAAATCCGCTCCGCCGCGGCTTTTGCAAAAAGTCATCTCAAAGGGTTCGCCTTTTCTGCGAACAGGAGCGGTCGGCTCAGGCCTCCTCGCCCTCGTCCTTCTTCTTATTGCGGGTGATGGCAAATACGGCAACCAGAACGGCCACCACGGCCACACCGATGGCGATGTAGGTAACGGTATTCATGGAGCTGGACGCAGCATTGGTGGTGTTCGCGTCAGCCTCGGTAGCCTCACCGGCCTTCACGGCGTCAACGGCGGCCATGAACTTGTCCACGGTGTCGTCGCCGATCTGCTCCTTCATCCACTGGATGACGGGCTCCTGGCAGGACTTGAAGGATTCCTTCTCCTCAGCAGTGGGGCTGTAAACCTCCATGCCGTTCTTGCTCAGAGCTTCCAGAGCCAGAGCCTCATTGGCGCAGTTGGTGCCGCGCATGGCATAGGTGGCAGTGGTGCCGGCCTCGGTGACGATCTTCTGCAGATCGGCAGGCAGCTTGTTGAAGAAGCTGCTGTTCATATACAGGAAGATGGAGGAAATGGCGTGGCCGTCCAGAATGTAGTACTTGTTCACCTCATAGAAGCTGCCGTTGAAGGTGGTACCGGGAGAGTTTTCCTGACCATCCACAACGCCGGTCTGCAGGGCGCTGTACAGCTCGGAATAGGCCATGGGGGTGGCGGAAGCGCCGAAGGACTCCAGCATCTTGGTGTAGATGGGGGACTCCATGGTGCGGATCTTCAGGCCGGCCATGTCGCTGGCGCTGTGCACAGGCTTCTTGTCGTTGGAGAAGTTACGGAAACCGCCGTTGTCGGCGCTGGCCAGAGTCTTCAGGCCCAGCTGAGCCTCGATGTCTTTGTACACGGCTGCCATGTATTCGCTGTCCAGCATGGCATAGTACTCGGCACGGTTGTTGTACAGATAGGGAATGGACATGGCCTGAATGGCGGGATACAGGGTGGCGGTTTCACCGTCGCCGCCCATCACGCACTGCAGAGTGCCCTGCATGCACTGCTGCAGCGCTTCCTGAGTGCTGCCCAGCTGGCCGGAGGGATAGATCTCGACCTTGATACGGCCGCTGGAGTTGCTTTCGCAGTAGTTCTTGAACGCCAGGCAGCCGGTGTAGATGAAGTCCAGCGCCTGGAGCTCGCCATAGTTGTTCTGAGGTGCGTTGCCGCTGTAGATCTTGATCGTGTAGGTCTCATCCGCCGCAAAAGCGGTCATGGGCAGGCAGCTCAGCGCAATAACCAGCGCTGCCAGCAGAGACACAAGTTTCCGTGCTTTCTTCATACTTGATTCTCCTTTTTTTTGTTTCGCGGCTCCCGTAGCCATGCGGGATCCCGCTTTGATTTATATAGGATACAGCCCGCCCGGTACATCTCTCCTTCTCATTTTCCCGAAGCGCCGATCAGACTGTAAACTATCGCTGTTGTGTATGGGTCAGCCCTGCAGGCTGTCCCGGGGGGAGGCGTACAGCCCCTCCGCCGTTTCCGCCCAGCCGCCTTCCGGGGTGGCGCCGAGCTTTTCCCAGCCGGCGCGGGCCCGCTCCAGCACCTCCCGGGCGGAGGGGATCCCCTGATGCCCCGTTTCGATCCGGCAGGCCGCCGCGCCTGCGGCCAGACGGAGGCAGTCCTCCGGTCCGCAGCTGTCCATCATCCCGGCCAGAAAACCGGCGATGGCCGTGTCGCCCGCCCCGTTTGCGGAGCGGAACCGTTCCGGGCGGTACGGAAGCTCCATCAGCTCCCGGTCATACCAGTGGGGAGACAGAGCGCCGGACATGCGCCCGAAGGAAGCGAAGGCCTCCTTCTTTGCCGTGCGCAGGTAAAGTCCTTTCTCACCCAGCTTCACGCCGAAAACCTTCGGCCCCATGGCCAGCACCTCGTCCGCCAGAGCGGGCAGGATGGACAGGTCCGCATACCGGACGGCGCAGTCCGCCCCGGCCCGCTGCAGGACCTCCATGTAATATGGCCGGTGCAGCAGCAGAAGCAGCTCCTCCAGGCTGGGCAGGAACACATCCACACAGGGCAGGACCCGCCGCAGGATGGTTTTCCAGTCCGCCCGGGCCGATTCACTGGTCAGGCCCGGCAGGCTCAGATCCATGGACGTGGTCAGCCCCATCCGCTTGATCCCGCCGTACAGGTCCGCCAGGGTCACGCCGCCGTCGCCGTACATGCAGGCCATTCCGGTGGGGTAGCCGAAGTGGAACAGGTCGCAGCGCTCCGCCGCGTCCGCCGGGATATCCGACAGGGCATAAACCTGAGACGCCCCGCGCCGGTGCCAGAAGGAGCGGTCGCTGCCCTCTGGCGCCACCACCACGGTGGCGGAGGTGGCGTGGCCCTTCAGCTCCGCCAGACGCACCTCTGCGCCGGATTCCTCCAGCATCTGCCGCACCACACCGGCCAGCGGGTCGCCGCCTACCTTGCTGCAGAGGATCACCTCCGCCCCCAGGCGGTGCATGGCGATGCCGGTGTTGGAAACGCAGCCGCCCAGGATCAGCTGGATATCCGGAAGATAGACGGTTTTTCCCTCCATCAGGATCTCGTCCCGGCGGCAGGCCGACGCTGGAAACTGCGGGATCATATCCAGCGCCGCCGTCCCGGCCACCATAGCCCGTCGCTTCATGGTCAGGACCAGGCCTTTCCGGAGGAGTGCAGCGCCTGCATATACGTCCGCAGACGGCGCACCACGGCGTCCTTGCCGTGCTTCAGAAGAACGGAGTAATCGATCTCCGGGTCCTCCTGCAGTTCCCTGCGGACCTGCTCGCGGGCCTCGATCAGAAGCTCCGTGTTGATGTTCAGCTTGCGGATGCCCAGCCGGGAGGCGCGGACCAGGTTGTCCATTCCCGTGCCGGAGCCGCCGTGCAGTACCAGCGGAACGTCCACCGTTTCGTGGATTTCCTTCAGGCGGTCAAAATCCAGCCGGGGCGTTCCCTTGTACACGCCGTGGGCGGTGCCCACGGCCACGGCCAGGGCGTCCACCTGAGTCTCCTCCGCGAAGCGCCGGGCCGTTTCCGGCTCGGTGAGTCCGTCTGCCGCGCCGTTTTCGGTATAGTCCTCGCCCTGGCCCACATGGCCGATCTCCGCCTCCACCGAAATGCCCAGCTCGTGGGCGATCTTCACGATCTCCCGGGTGCGGGCCACGTTTTCCTCATAGGGGCACATGGACGCGTCGATCATGACGGAGCTGAATCCCTTCTGGATGGCCAGCACCAGCTCGTGATAGCTTTTTCCGTGATCCAGGTTGATCCCCACCGGCACCGAGGCCTCCTCCGCCATCTGCCGCGCCACCACCGGCAGATACTTCTGCAGCTGGGGGTCCTTCAGGCGGGACTCGCCGATGGCGATGATCACCGGCGCTCTCTCGGCTTCCGCCGCTTCCACAACGGCGATCAGCGATTCCAGGTTGAATACATTGGGAGCCAGAACCGTGTAACCACCCTGTTCGGCGTGCTCCAGAAGCTGCTTCAATGTAACGTACATGACTCCGCCTCCTCTTATTTCTCCAGAACGCTCCGGATATAGGCGGCGATCTCCTGATCCCGGCAGTTGGCGAAGAACATCCCGGGGAAGCTCTCCTCCGCGATGGCACCCTTGAGGAAATCCTGATCAATATTCTTCAGAATGTCGATGAACTTCGTATGGGTGATCTCCTTGACCTGCATCAAGATCCTGCGGTTGCTCTGCTCCGCCGCCGCCCACTCGGGGGGATAGCCGCCGCCCGGCTC
>ERZ857840.571-NODE-571-length-52563-cov-8.700503_pt1 | contig 52563 bp, 46 predicted proteins | sample MGYA00519760_ERZ857840 | MGnify/ENA primary metagenome ERZ857840 (study PRJEB31778, sample SAMEA3449371) | human gut metagenome | biome: human gut; feature: human-associated habitat; material: faeces | place: United Kingdom | collected 2010/2012 ... | reverse complement strand
ACAACATCGGGGGCTTCAACGAATGGAAGAACATCGACCTGATACGGGTGATCGTACGGACGGTGGACAGGCTGCTGGGCAACCCCGAGGGGTCGTCGGAGAAGCTCATCACGTATGTCACCGACCGCGCAGGCCACGACCTGAGATACGCCATCGACTCGCGCAAACTCAAGCGGGAACTGGGCTGGCAGCCCAGCCTGCAGTTCGAGGAAGGAATCGAGAAAACTGTCCACTGGTACCTCCAAAACCAATCGTGGATGGACGACATTACCTCAGGCGAGTATGAAAAATACTACCGGAGTATGTATAAGGGAAGATAAATGACCCGTGACGAGAAAATATATTTTTCCTTACTAAGGATAGGATTGGGAACTGAAAGCCCGAGAGAAATTTTACCGGAATTGGCTAAACTCCAATGGGGTGAAATTTATCGTTTGGCTGTCCGGCAGGGGACGGGGGCATTGATCTGGGATGCTTTGCGGCAATTGCATGCAATGGAATATTTACCATTGTCTTTGCGTGTGCAATGGGCCTATAATGTCGAACAAATTGAAGATCGTTATCGAAAACAGGAAAAAGTATTGGCTGAATTGTCAAAATTCTATGCTTCATTCCATTTCGCTGATGCTCTTGAAAGAGTATGGACTGAGCTTTTGCTATCCGTGTCCCGAACATCGGGAATGTGGCGATATCGATATCTGGCTTTTTGGTCGACAGCGTGAAGCGGACGAGTTGTTATGTCGTGAATGGGGAATTCGGATCGATGAAGACAAACACCATCATACAGTTTTTCTCATCGACGGAATTATGGTCGAAAATCATTACGACTTTCTGAATGTTCATGCCCATGCATCGAATCGTGAGATCGAGCAGTTGCTGAGGACCTATGCCGAAATCCATGGTGAAACGATCTGTCTGAAAGATACGGAAATTCATCTCCCGTCACCCTCTTTCAATGCATTATTTCTGTTACGGCATGCCGCAGCACATTTTGCTGCAGCGGAGATTGGGATAAGGCATATAGCCGATTGGGGCATGTTCATCCGCCGTTACTGTGATAAGATTGATTGGACGGAGCTTTATGCGACGGCCCGCCGGATGAACATGCATCGATTTCTGAATTGTATAAATGCTATTTCAATAAATAACATAGGGGTAGATGCGAAACTATTTCCTTCGTTCGAACGTGATTTAAAACTCGAAGAACGGGTTTTAAATGATATTTTGCATCCTGAGTTCAGCGAGAAATTTCCTGAAAAAGGTTTTATCCGGATAATGCGGTTTAAATTCCGTCGTTGGTTGGCGAATCGTTGGAAACACCGGATCGTTTACCGGGAAGGTTTGATACATACGTTTTTCAGGCAGGTATACAGCCATCTGTTAAAGCCTAAGTCCATAGCGCATTAGGTCGTGGACACTGTTTTGGGTGTAATGATATGTTTATTATGAAATGGCTACTTCTTTGGGCGGTATTCCTCGCTCTGTTTTATAATTTCCTGTGGTGGGTTATCCGCCGGACGCCGGTGACCAAAGACGATGAGAAAGAGGGCTGGATAGATTGAAATGATAATATCGTACTAAATTATGATATATCAAGTGTTTCTAATTATTCCAATTTTTTGTACTTTTGCAATGGTTATTTGAAGTAAAGAAAATTAGTGCAAGATACTGACAAAAAACCGTTGCCTTCTCGTCACCTGTTATTTATATAAAAACTGTAACGATCCGATAAATCGAATCGTTACGGCTGTTTAATCCCGCTCTCGGAAGAACTTGGACAAAAATCAATTTATCGTCATGCTTGACACACTGCTTAACCGTCGATTGTCGGATGCGGAGTGCACAGCCTTTCATGCGGCTTATGAAAAGTTCATCGACCTGCTGCACGGTCTTACGGCTCAATCCTGTAAATCGCCCCTTGACCTGCTGCACGAACTTGCCCGCCTCCAATCCCGCCTGATGCGGTTGCAAGCGCGGATTGTTTGAGAAGGAATCTCCGCAAGCGTCGCTGCTCAAATCGGAGCTTCTGCTGACGAATTTCGAGATCCGTTTAGTCTTTACCCGGCTTCGTTATCCGTCCATCGCCGCCCCGGTATCGGTCGAAGTCCCTAAATCGCCGCTGTTCCTCTCCGAACAATTCACGCCTACGGATATCATGGAACTGAAAACGGCACTGCATCTCTCTAGAGCCATACGCCGCATCGACGGCACGCGGATCGATCTGGCGACACTCGTCGATGTGCTTTCCAGAACTTTCAATGTCCGGATCAATAATCCGGAACAGTGCCACCATACGCTCATCAACCGCAAGTTGCGGGACGCATTTTCTTGACATCTTGCGTAACAATCAGATAGAATATAACCGTTGATAGCTGGAACGCCTAAGTAGAGAAAAAGCAAATGAGAGAATTCTCATTTGCTTTTTTATCGGCTATTTTTTATCTTTGCATAAGAGCCTTTGAAAAGCTAATGAATGCAAAGGACACGGCCTTCAGAGTTAACAAATCATTACCTCGACTTTTGTCATATACTGTCTATCATATAGTTAGATTAGATTAGCACTTTTGGTGGCAAAAGTAACATTTTTCCCGATTAGGAACTATATTTGAAGAAGCAAAGCCACTATCTAAAACGCAAGGTTATGGAAAGAAAAAAACACACGCTGGTCGACAATGCCGACGAAAAGCGCTATGAATTCGACCTGGGCGATGACATCGCCATCATCGAATACATCAAAACCCAGGGATTCATTATCCTGACACACACCGAAGTCCCTGAAAAATACGAAGGGCAGGGCATCGGCGCCGAGCTGGTGCACGACGTACTGGAGGATCTGCGCGCCAAGAAACTACAAATGATCCCCCAGTGCCCCTTCATCGCCCAATATATCCGCCGCCATCCCGAATGGGTGGACGTGGTACTGAAAGAAATACCGGCCAAATAAACAGGAAACCCGCCTCCCGGCGGGTTTCCTGTTACGGTATCACGGCATTCAAAAATCGTCCGTGCGGAACGGCACGACCGGCAGCCCCCGGATGTTGGCCAGGTTGCCGGGCATGAAGTCGCGGAACCCGTACCGCACGGCAACCGGACTGGCAACCTCTTTCGACGAGACGACCAGCAACAGCTCCCGCCTATCGACCTCCACATCGGCCGGATGGAATACCCGGTCGGGGCCGCACACCTCGAACCCGCGGATATCCTCCATACGGCTGAACCCCTCTTCGGTATGGGACAAGGCAACGTAAGCCTTTCCGTCGCGGATCCCGATCGACCTGAACCGCGGGCTTTCGCAGGCGATGTCTGAAAAACCGTAGGTCTTGTTGAGTGCCATGTAGGCCAGCCGGTGCCCTACCTCCCGTTTATTCTTGGGGTGGATATTGGTTGCCTCGTAGGGTTCCACCAGGTCGTTCGTGCAGATCAAGCCGCTGTTGGGGATGAGTTCCCGTGCTTCCCACTGCGCTTCGCGCAGATAGGGGCCGTTGCCGCTGCCATAGGCGAAGGGGGCGACTTCGACGTAATAGAACGGGATATCGCCCTGCTTCCAGAGCGAACGCCACAGCCCGACCATGTTGGAAAGGCGGACGGCATAGTCCTTATACTGGTTTACGTTCGATTCACCCTGATACCACAGGAAGCCACGGACGGTATACCCCGCAACCGGGTGCAACATGGCATTGTACATCACCATCGGGCGCAGCCAGTCGGTCGTAGCCTCGATGCCTTTTTCCGTCAGGTCGATATCGGGATAGGTTTCCAGTATCTCGCGGTTCGTCCAACCCTCGACGCGCGTCCCGCCCCACGTGCAGTCGACGATGCCGACGGGTACGTGCAGCACGTCGGCGAGCAGTTCGGCAAAGAAATAACCCGTGGCGGTGAAATCGGGCGCGGTCTCCACCGTACATGGCCTCCATTTCCCCGGAACCCGATCCTGGGGCGTATAGGCCGCCGTGAGGGGTATTTTCACGTAGCGGAGCCTGTCGCGCATACTCCCCGCACGGGCTATGATCTCGTTGGCCCCGGCGATGGGACAGTTATTGAACCCGCGGAGCGGCATCTCCATATTGCTCTGCCCGCCGGCGAACCAGACTTCGCCGATCAGTACGTTGTCGAGTACGATCCGCTCGCCGCTTGCGATCGTTACCTGCTGCGGCTCATAACTGCCGGCCGGGGTGTCCACCCGCGCAGACCAACGGCCGTCGGCATCGCTTCGCACGGTGCATTCGGCACCCCACGAGGTCTCGATCCGCACCGTGGCACGGGGATCGGCCCAGCCCCAGAGGCGGCATTGGGCATTTTGCTGGAGCACCATGTCGCTGCCGATGATCTCGGGCAGTTCGACCTTGGCCGCGGCACCCCATGCGGCGGCAAGGCAAATAAGGGACAAAATGAGTTTCTTCATATCGGTGCGGTATCAATTTATTTCCCGCAAATTTACATTTTTTCCGGCAACCGGGAATACCCCGCGTGCATAAAAACAACCCGGCTGTTAATATAGGTATCGAATTTTTTCGAAAATTCCTGTCCGAAAATTTGGTTTATTTCACAAACTACTTTATATTTACAATAGATTTATAAACCAATTTATAAACCAAGAGAGTCATTTCACACCGCAAACCTATGGAACTTCTGGAAAACACCACCGACAAACGCCGCCTTTTCGGCCGCTGGTTCGCCCGCCGCATCACCACCTACGTCGCGGTATGCGCGTTCCTCACCTTCGTCAACTGGTACACCTCGCCCCACTACTGGTGGGTGGTATGGGTCATGGCCGGCTGGGGACTGAACCTGATCCTCTCGCTCGCATGGTACCTGACGGGCTGCGACGAGGACAAAGATTACCGTTAAACCCATAAAAATCCCGGTTATGAAAACCTTACACCTGTTACGGGCCGCCAGCCTCATGCTGGCCTCCACGGCCGTCTCGGCCAAGACGCTCGAAGTCACGGTATCGGACATTCGCAACGACAAGGGCAACATCCTCGTCATGGCCAAGGTCGCCGGGCAGGAACAGCCCGTCTACGGCATGGCAGCCGCAAGGGCCGGCAAAGTCGTCGTGACGCTCGAAGGCATCGAAGCCGATGCGGCCGAGCTTTCGCTTTTCCACGACGAAGACGGCGATTACAAAATGAAGATGGGGGAGCGCGGCCCTGCCGAAGGCTACGCCACCCGAAAATGCAAGCTGCCCGCCGAGCACAACACGGCTACGCTGAAGCTCTACTATCCTGCCACCGAAAACGAATAGGCGCATGTACCGCCCGCTGCTCACCGCACTGCTGCTCGCCGCGACGATCCCGGCCGCAGCTCAACATACCCTCCGGGGGCGCGTCCTGGAGGGCGAGAGCCCGGTCGGCTACGCCACGGCAGTCCTGCTGCGCGACGGACGCCAGGCAGCGGGTACGACGACCGACGACGCAGGGAGCTTCGTGCTCACGGCAGATACGGGCCATTACACGCTCGTACTGCGCCACGTCGCCTACCATCCCTTCGAACAGGAAGTATGCGTCGCCGCAGCGGATACCGACCTCGGTGATTTACCCTTTGCACCTCTCGGAATCAGCGAGGTGACGGTGACCGCCGAGACGGTGACGCGGCAGGCCGACCGGTTCGTGGTCAGCATCGGGAATACGCCCGCACTCGCGGGACAGGACGGCACCGAACTGCTGGCACGGGCGCCGGGCGTATGGCTGGGTGAGGACGGCATCTCGATCAACGGCGCCGGCGGTACGAAAGTCTACGTGGACGGCCGCGAGCTGAAAGGTTCGGCGGAGGAAAACACCTCCTACCTGCGCAGCCTGACCGCAGCCGACATCGCCCGCATCGAGGTCGTGCCGCTGACCGGCGCCGAGTTCGCCGCCGACAGCCGGGGCGGTGTGATCCTCATCACGCTCCGGCGGCGCCGCGACGGCGGCATGGACGGCAGCCTGCAATTCTCTACGATGCAAAGCAACCGGATAGCGGGTTATACCCCCTCGGGGCGGATCGGCATCCGCACAGGGCGCTGGACACTCACCGCATCAGGGTCGGGAAGCTTCACTCCGGTTGCCGAAAGCCGCTTCACGGAGACCCGCGAACAGGCCGGGCAACGGCTGCCCTTCGCCGGCAGGAGCGATTCGAAGAGCTGTACAAACTACGGGCGCGGGCATTTCTCCGCGGTATTCGACCCTACGCCGAAACACACCGCAGGTTTCGACATCGAATACACGGAACGCAGCACCCACATGCCGACACTATCGCGCACCACACTCGGACAAACCCAGAGCGACAGCCGCTACCGCCAGCACATGGGCGGGAATACCCTGACCGCAACCGCCAATTACATCTGGAAGATCGACACGCTGGGATCGCAGTTCAAACTGATCGCCGACTACACGCGTTACACCTCCCACGGCGACAACAGCTACCATACGACGACCTCCGCACCCGGAACCCTGCGCGACTCGCTCTACGAATCCTCCACGGGTTCCGTGTACGACATCCTGACGGCCGACGCCGGGCTTACGCGCAAACTGCCGCACGGCCTGACACTGCGCGCGGGGCTGCGCTACACCCGCAACGGCATGGCGGACAAAAGCCACTACGCAGCACAGACGCAGGGCACATGGCTGGCACTGCCCGAATACAGCTACGACCAGCACTACACCGAGCAGATCGGTGCGGCCTACGCCTCGCTGGAATACAGCGCCGGACGGTGGGAGCTTTCGGCCGGGCTGCGCGGCGAATACACCTCCGTCGCATCGCAGACGCTCGACCGCTCCTATTTCGGGTTGTTCCCAAACGTTTCGGTCAGCCGCGCGCTCAACGCCCTGCGCACATGGCTGCTCGTGGCGCAGTGGAGCCGCAACATCGAACGCCCGGCATTCCCGGCGCTGAACCCCGCACGGATCCGCATATCGGATTACAGCTGGCAGTCGGGCAACCCCTCGCTGCGGCCGACCTACATACACCGTTTCTCGCTCACGGCCGTATGGAAATACCGCTATACGCTCACCGTGGGAGGCAACCTGCACCACGACCTGATCCGCGAAATCGCACACAGGGACGAAACCGACCCGGACGCGGTGTATATCCGCCCCGAGAATCATTACACCGAAAACCACTGGTTCGTGGCGGCGAGCGTCCCGGCGAAAATCACCCGCTGGTGGAACCTCTCGGTCAATGCCGTCGGGGTGATGCAGCGCATCCGGCTCAACAGTACCGACAGCCCGGCGACGCACTACCTGATGTTCGCCGACGCCACCTGCTCGTTCACGCTGCCGGCCGGATTCTTCGCCGAAGCCGCCTACCGTGCCCAGAGCCGCCTTTACTCGGGCAACAGCGAGGTCGGGCCGCGCCACACGCTCTCGGCGACCGTCAAAAAACAGCTCTTCGGCAAACGCCTGACGCTTTTCTGCACCCTGTCGAACATCACCGGCTGCGACTGGGAGTTCGCATCCCTGACCGACGGCATGCGCCGCACGATCGACGCACGGCAGGCCTGGTCGGGGCGTTTGTGGAAAGCCGGTGCGGCCTGGAATTTCCGCACCGGCAAAAAGTTCCGCGCCCGCACCGTCGAAAGCGCAGCGGAAACCCAGCGCAAGCGCCTCGTGAAAAGCACGGAACAATAAAAATTAATTCGTAACTTTATCCCCCGTAACCGACCGTCCGCCATGGAAGACAAAAACCTCAACGCAAACCAGAGCATCGAACTCATCCAGCAAATGATCCGCGGCACCCGCCGCCGGCTCTCATTCGGCAGCAGCAACCTGTTCCTCCTGTGGGGATACCTGCTGGCCGCAACCGCCATCGGAATCTTCGTCCTGCTGAAAACCACCGACTGCCGCGCCTGGCAGTGGCTGTGGCTGGCAGCCGCAGCAGCCGGGGGCATAGTGACCCGGTGGCACAACAAGTCCCGCGCCCCGCAGGTCAAAAGCTACACCGACCGGCTGCTGGAACAGATATGGGGCTGCATAGCGGCACTGATCGTCCTATCGGCGATTCTGGTCTTAGGGTACGACACCCGGACAATCGACCCGCTCTTCCCCGCGTTGCTGCTGATCGGCGCCGGGCTCTTCATCTCGGGGCAGGTGATCCGCAACAAATACATGTACTACGCGTCATGCATCGTCGTGCCGATCGGCTTCGGCATTACCCGCGACTCGTGGCTCAATGCCGACCCCGACTACAACCTGCTGCAATTCGCCGCGGCGATCCTCATCGGGCTCACGGGTGCCGGCTATGCGCTCAGGCGGCAGGTAAGGCGCGATGCGGACGAAGCGGGGAAAACAGAGGGCACGCACGATGGAAGATAAGAAACCGGACGCCGCCCAGAGTCCGGCACTCCCCGGCCCCATGGTCGGAAACGACCCTTACAAAAATTCCGGGCAGGGCCCTGCCGGCAATAGCGGCAGCCAGACACCCGGCGACAACTGAAACGACATGAAACGGACGCAAAAACACATCGCTATGGAAGACAAGCAACTGAATGCCGCCGAGAGCATCGCGCTCATCAGCCGCATGATCGACAATACCCGCAACCGCATGGTGCGCAACTCGGGACGGCCGTTCCTGGTCTGGGGTTACGTGACCGTCTTCACGACGCTCCTGGTCATGGGTGCGGTATACTATTTCCAGGATCCGAAATGGAATATCCTGTGGATGGTGCTCCCCGTTTTGGGCGCATTGCTGATGTGGCTGACACGCGACAAGCATACCGAGGGCAAAGTCAGCACGTTCGTCGACCGCGTCATCAACAACGTATGGATGGTGACGGGCCTTACGGCGTGGTTCGTCAGTATGCTCACGCTATTCAGCCAGATACGGCTGCCGATCCTGTTCATCATCCTGCTGACGATGGGCATGGGAACCACGATCACGGGGCTGATCATCCGGTTCCGCCCGGCGACCGCCGGCGGTGCGGCGGCGATCGTCCTGGCTCCCGTTTCGCTCATCGTGAGCGGGTACTGGATGCCGACCCTCTTCGCCGTCGGATTCGTCGTGATGATGATTATCCCGGGGCATATCCTCAACTACAAGTCGAACCATACGAACGGATAACGCAATGAACGGACAGAAAATATCCGAAACGGAAGCGCTGGACATCATCGCCCGCGTCTTCGACCGCAATATGCGCCGCATGAATTACGTGCGGGGCGAATTGTTCATCTTCTGGGGAGCGCTGCTCAGCCTCACGGCGCTGGCCGAATACGGGCTTTACCACTGGACAGGCGACGTGCGCGTACTGTGGAGCTGGCTGGCACCGCTGGTCTGCGGCTATATTTGGACGGTTCGCAATTCGCGGCGGAAGGCCCTCGTCCGCACGGGGTTCGACGACCTGCTGATCCTGATATGGGGCATGCCGGCGATGATCTCGGCCGCCGCGATCGTCTATGCCGTAACCATCCCCGGGAATACGATAAACCCCGTAGGCGTCATGCAGCTGCTGCTCGGCACGGCACTGGCTATCACCGCCGAATTCTACCGGGGGAAAGGCTCCCAGCAATCGGGGTCGTTCGCAGCGCTGCTGATGCTCTCGATCTTCGAGCTCATCATGGCTTTCAACTATACGTTCCGTGTGCCGTTCGACGCCCAAGGCGGGACGTGGATGCTCGAACTCTCCGCCCATGGCATACTGCTCGTACTGCTACCCGGTTTTATCCTCCGCCACATAACCCGCAAGCAATGTTCAAAGAACTGAATCCGCTGCTGCATTCGGAACTGAGACTGGCCGTGATGTCGATCCTCATCGGGGTCGAGAGCGCCGACTTTGTCTTTATCCGGCAGCAGACCGGAGCCACGGCGGGCAACCTTTCGGTACAGCTGGACAAGCTGGCGAAGGCGGATTACATCGAAATCGAAAAGACCTTCCGCGGGAAGATGCCCTGCACGGTCTGCCGCATCACGGACACCGGGCGCGATGCCTTCGCCGAATACGTCGCGGCATTGCAGACCTACATAAAAAGATAACCACAAAACGTCCACGGCGTTCCGCCGTGTTTATTGCCGTCCATCCCAGCCCGCTGTGGCGGGGACTTTTTGCCGTGACAGCGGCAAAAGCGCTCCGGAAGGGCATCCGTATCCGAATTTACATCGTGCAGAAGAACGTCACCAGGAACGGGACGCTGAAATCGAGCACGCAGCCGTGGAAGACCGACACCACGGCATAGGGTTTCCCTGCGGACTGCGTGATGATCGGCAGGGTGGTATCGAAAGTCGTGGCTCCGCCGATCGAGACGGCGGCCAGCGGCCCGAACCACCGGGCGACAAGGGGTGCGGCCAACAGTGTGAACAGCTCGCGCATGACATTGCAGAGCAATGCCACCGTTCCCAGCTCCGCGCCCCGGAAATCGGCGATGAAGATACTCGAAAGCGAGTAGTAGCCGAACCCAGCGCCGACGGCCATCGTGTCCCCGGCCGTAAGCGGCGGCAAGAGCAGTGTCGACAAGGCAGCGCCGGCCAGCGTACCGACGGCCGTCATCACGGGCAGCAGCGCCAGCCGCGGATCGAGCCGCCGCACACGCCCCGCAAGGGCCGTATCGCTGCCGAGGGTGATCCCCACGCAAAACATCAGGGCATAGAGCACATAGGTGCTGAGGCGCGACCCCGCCACGTCGAACGGCAAGGCGGAGAACAACCCCGCCAGACACCCTGCGACGAAAAAGGCGACGATCACGAGGCTCCCCCGCAAGGCGCCCCACATCGAAAGCGCCGCGTCCGCCCCGCTTACGACGTGCTCCCCCGCAATACGCCCGGCGTTCTGTCCGGGACACTCCACTGCAACGGCCGGCCCGGGCATTCCCGTACCGGCAGAGGTCGTAACGCGCGGTTGCGGCGCCTCGATCCCCGCAGCGACAGCCCCGGCCTGTTCCGGCATCCCTTCTGCGGGAGGCCGGGATGCGGTTCCCCGCCGGACGCAGCGCCACAACAGCCACGACATGCAGATACTGCCCGCGACCGAGCATGCGAAGATGACGAAGGCCGTGCGTCCGAGGGTCGCCATACCACCCACGACGGCAGGGTCGGAACCGACTTCCAGTCCCAGCAGGAACAGCAGGAGCCAGATAATCACGGTAATCATACGGGAGACGAATACGAGGCGCCAGCTCGACAGCAGGCGCCCCGCAATGATTCCTCCGATGATGACGGCAAAAATGACAAGCATCGTTTATTCCTGCTTCGCCGTGAGTTTTTCGATCTGTTTATCGGCCTCGGCCGCAAGTTTGTCGGCCTGTTTGCGGGCTTCCTCGACCAGTTTGTCTCCGGCCTTCTCGGCAGCCAGCTTGGCCAGCGCACCTTTCTCCTTCGCACCGTCGATAAGCTTCATCCGTTGCGCCTGGGCGGCCTCGACGAGTTTCTCACCCGCCTTCGCGGCCTCGGCCCGGAGGTTGTTGGCCTGTTTGCGGATCTCCTCGCCGAGCGACTCACTGCCCGTGAGCTTCTGAATCTGCTGGTCGACGACGTTCTTCACGGCCTGTTCGGCGGCCTCCTTCACACCGAGCGTGATCTTGGGCGAGGTGAACGTGCCGCCGATACCGACGTTGACCGATTGCAGGATACCGCCCGTCGAACCGGCCGGGAGGGCTACCCTGGCCGTATAGTCGATGGTCTGGTCGAGCCCCGTCGAACCCGACATGTTGATCCTGATGTCGCCCATCTTCAGGTCGAAAGGCTCCGTAGCGATACGTCCGTCGCGGATAGCGAAGCGGATAGCCACGTCCTTGGCCTCGATCTTACGCAGGTTGTCGTTGTTGAGCGCCTTGGCCAGTGCATCGAACGCCTCAATGTTCTGGATGCGGATATTGGCCGACTTGATCTCGCCCGTGGCGTTGACCGACTGCAGGTCGGGCGACATCTGCGCATCGAGCGTCGCGGACATATCGAGCGAAAGCGAATAGTCGCCGCCCGTCTTGGCAAAGACCGGGACGAGTTTCTGCACCATCTCCAACTCGTCGAAGGTCTTGGAGAACGATGCCCCCGAAAGCCCCAACGAGAGTTTCAGCGCCGGGCGCTGCGGATCGGAGGCCGTCGAGTAGCTGCCCGATGCGGTAGCCGTACCTCCGAAGAGCTGCATACGCAGGCGGCTGAGCGACAAAGTTCCGTCCGCCATGCGCATTTCGCCGGTGATGCCGCCGATGGTCATCTTCTGGAACAACACCTTCTGCAACTCGGTATTGAGCGAAAGGTCGAGGTTGCGCGGGACTTCGAGCGCCTGCGCGGGAGCAGGGGACTCGGCGGGCGCCTGGGCAGCAGCTTCCCCGCCGGCGGTTTCTTCGTCGGCCGGCATGGCATCCATGATCTCGTTCAGGTCGAGCAGGTCGGATTTCACGTAAAGGCGCCCGGAGAGCTTGTCGCCCCGCAGCAGGTAGCCGATATACCCCGTAAGCTGGCCGTTGGCCGCAAGGTCGCTCTTACCCACGGTCACGCCGAACTCGCCCAGCGTCATCGACGCCGGGGTGATCGTAGCCGCGGCACGGCGGATATGCACCGCGGGCAGGCCGGGCATAGAGAGGCCGAGTTTCTCGACGACGAATGTCCCCGAGGCCCCGATCTGTCCGTAACGGGCCTTCTCGACATCGGACATGCGCCCCGAAACCTTCACATCGGCGCTAATCAGTCCGCTCAGGGCTACATCCTCACCGAGCGGGTAAACCTCTTTCACCGCCCCCAGGTCTACCCGTCCGTCGGCCGCAGCACGGAATACCGGATCGCTGACCAGGTTCGTCGCATAGAGCGATGCCGAAAGCGTGTTTCCCGCCATGCGGAGCGTGAATTTCGAAAGGTCTACCTCGGTCTTATCCATGACGCCGCCGGGGTTGGCTATCCGTGCGGCGATATTGATTCCGTCGACCGCCTTGGGCAAAGACGAATACTGGAAACTGCCGTTGCGCACCTCGGTCTTGAGTTCGAAGGCCGGGAGCGCCGCCCCGCGCATCTCGCCACGGGCCCACAGCGCCATCGAAAGTTCGCCGGAGGCGGACAGGTTGCGGAAATCGCGGGTATAGAATGCCGGGACAAGCGAAAGCACGTCCTTGAACTGCACCTTGTCGCATCCGGCCGTAATATCCATAGCCACGGCATCGTCCTTCATTTCGGCCCAGCCGTCGAGCGTAAGCTCGATCGCATTGAGGCGCAGACGGTTCCGGGAGAAGGTAAAACGGTTGTTCTTCAGGTCGGCCGCGATTACGGCGTCGAGCTCCGCCTCGGCGTCGCTCAGCAGCGGAATTCCGCCCGAAACCAGCCGCACGGCACCGGCCGTAAGCCGCAGGTCAAGGTCGGTCTGGTCGGCCGACATGTCGCCCCGCAGGCGGAGGGAGAGGGGTGCCGTCGAAAAACGCATGCCCGTCGAATCGTCTTCATAGCGGATCGTCGCGTCGCTGATCCTGAAATCGCGAATCGAGAGGCTGAACGACGAAGAACCCTCCTCCGAAGCCCCTTCCCCGGCAGCGGGTTCCTCCCCCGAAGCCTTCACGATGTCCCAGTTGACCTTGCCGTCGGCGAGTTTATGCGCGTGCAGCGCCGGTTCGGCGAGGATGACCTTCGTCACTTCGAACCCGTCGTCGCCGAACAGCGACATCGGGTTCACGACGACCGATATGCGGTTCGCGGCAACGATCGTATCGCCTTCGAACGGCCCCGCGCCCACGACGGTCAGCCCTTTCAGGTCGAGCGACGCGCGCGGAAAATGGCGCAGCAGGCTGATGTCGAGTTTTTCGAAATCGACCCGTGCGTCGAGCATCTCATTGGCTTCGCGCTTCACGATCTGGGCGATCTTCCCCCTCAGCAACATCGGGGCGACAAAAGCCGCCACCAGAACAACGGCCACGACAATGGCCACAATCTTCACGATTTTTTTCATTTCCTATCTGTTTTAAAGACGAAAACCGTAGTCCCCGCCTCTTCGAATCCGATTTTACGGTAAAGGGCCCGGGCAGCTTCGCGCGCAGGGTTCGAGGTGAGCATCACCTTCGCGGCACCGATGCGGGCGGCATGCTCCGTGGCAGCCTTCACGAGCGCCTCGCCGGCACCGCAGCCGCGGGCTGCGGCATCGACCACCACATCCTCGACCCATGCCTTCCGGCCCGAGGGTACGTCGTACCACACCAGCGTCAGCACCCCGGCGATCCGGCCATCCAGCCGGGCGGCGAACAGCGCCGCGCCATCGCTGCACACAACACGTTCCATGGCCTGGCGGGAGAGTGCCCCCAGCCGGGGCGAAAGCTGAGGCATGAGCCTTGCGAACGCCTCGGCGAGTTCGACGGATACCTCTGTCACACACTCTATTTCGACCGCCATGCTTCCCGGATATTTTTCACAAAGTTAATCTTTTTTTCGAAACCCCGGCTTTTTGCCCGTATCCCGGCTGCCATATGCCGAAAAAAGATTACTTTTGTCCCGTTCGGGACAGGCAGGCAAACCGACACCCCGACACGGCCCCGTGCCACCCTGCGGCGGATCGTACGCCGGGCGACCGGTGCAGTTGCGGACAGCCCCCTCCCTCCGGCGCGGAGAAAATGCCCGGGGAGGGACAGGAGCCCGGGCGCCGGCAAGCCCGGGGAATACCCGGGCCGAATCCCGGCCGAAACCGTAAAAAATTATGGAAAACATGAAAAAATATGCATTCCCGCTCGCGGCGTTTCTTTTCGCCGCCTGCAATTCCGGCGAAGAGACCACGACCACACAGATTCAGGAGCCCGTCGCCACGATCCTCGAATACACCCCGGCACCGGGCCAGTTCATCAACGGCACGATGGCCGGGTTCGACCATGTGGCATCGGAGGCAGACGCCCTGCGCTATGCCGCCGACCGCCTCGCCTCGAACAACTGGGTTTCGCTCGGCGGCTGGGGAGGCCGCATCGTGGCGGCCTTCGCGGAACCCGTGCCCAACACGGGCGGATACGACCTCTACGTCAAAGGCAACCAGTTCGACACGTCGTCCGAACCGGGCATCGTGTGGGTGTCGCAGGACGCCAACGGGGACGGAGCGCCCAACGATACGTGGTACGAACTGCGGGGCAGCGAATACGACAACGCCGAAACGATCCGCGGCTACAAGATCACCTATACCCGCCCCGCGGAGGCGGACGCCCCGGTAGCCTGGAGTGACAACGCGGGCGGCAGCGGCACGATCGACCGTGTGAAAGAACATACGCAGGCCTACTACCCCGAATGGCTCGGGGAGCGATTCACATTCGAAGGGACACGGCTGCCGGACAATATCGGAAAAGCCGGGGAAAAATGGACGATGGAGCCTTTTGCATGGGGTTACGCCGACAACTATTCGGCCTCCGACCGCACCGGCATGACCAACCGCCTGCGGATCAGCGACGCAGTAACGGCCGATGGCGCCCCGGCCAACCTCGCACAGGTCGACTTCATCATGGTGCAGACGGGAGTGAATGCCAAAGCGCCTCTGATCGGCGAGGTATCGACCGAGGTGAGCGGCATCGGCTGCTACCGCACCGTCACGAAAAAACAATAACCGCACACGGCGACCCGCCCTGCCCGTGGCGGCATAGCCCCGAATCCCGGAACCGATGACCCTCCGCGACCAACTGCTCGAACTCCAGGAGCCGAAATACATGAAATTCACCGCGGCACTGATGCCGGGCGTGGAAAACGTATTGGGCATACGCCTGCCGGTACTGCGCAAAATAGCCCGCCAGATCGCCGCAGGCGACTGGCGCACATACCTGGCCGAAGCCGAGGATTTCTATTTCGAGGAGCGGATGTTGCAGGGGCTGGTGATCGGCTGCGCCCGCTGCACGCCGGCCGAAAAGCTGGAGTATGTGGCGCGCTTCGTGCCCAAAATCGACAACTGGGCGGTCTGCGACTGTTTCTGCTGGCGCCTGAAGGCAGCCGAACGACAGCCGATGTGGGAATTCATACAACCCTATTTCCGATCCGAAGCCGAATACGACGTGCGTTTCGCCGTGGTGACGGGGCTGGGGAATTTCGTCGACGGGGAGCACCTCGAGGCACTGCTGCAACGGCTCGACGGCGTCCGCCACGAAGCCTACTACGCCCGGATGGCCGTGGCATGGGCGGTGTCGGTCTGCTATGTAAAATTTCCGCAGCGGACACACGAGTGGCTCGGCAGCTGCTCGCTCGACGACTGGACATTCAACAAATCGCTGCAAAAGATCATCGAATCGTTGCGCGTAAGCGACACGGACAAACAGGCGATCCGCGCCATGAAACGGCGCAAATAACCGGAAGGCAGCTCCCGACCGGCAAAACGGCCGCACCTGCCGGGTAAAACCGCTGCGCCTGCTGCGGGCAGAAAAACGGGGCGTGCGGCGCAGATTTGCAAAATAATGTTACCTTTGTGTAAGAAATTCCAAAACGAGCCCCTATGCGCAAACTGGTAATTATCCCGACATACAACGAGAAAGAGAATATTTCGGCGATGATCGACAAGGTCTTCTCGCTGCCCGAGGCTTTCGAAATGCTCGTCATCGACGACGGTTCGCCCGACGGCACCGCAGCGATCGTCAAAAAGCGCCAGCAGGAATTCCCTGCGACGTTGCACCTGCTGGAACGCAGCGGCAAGCAGGGGCTGGGCACGGCCTATCTGACGGGGTTCCGCTGGGGACTGGACAACGGGTTCGACTATATCTGCGAAATGGACTGCGACTTCTCGCACAATCCCGACGATCTGGTACGGCTGTACCAGGCTGCGGCCGAAGGGAACGACGTGGTGGTCGGTTCGCGTTACGTGCAGGGCGTGAACGTCGTGAACTGGCCGATGTCGCGTCTGCTGATGTCCTACTTCGCTTCGATGTACGTACGCATCGTGACCCGCATGCCCCTGCGCGATGCGACGGCGGGGTTCGTCTGCTACTCGCGCCATGCGCTGGAGACGATCGACCTCGACGCCGTGAAGATGAAGGGATACGGGTTCCAGATCGAGATGAAATACTCGGCATGGCGGCTGGGACTCAAACTCAAGGAGGTGTCGATCATCTTCGTCGAACGCCGCGAAGGCACCTCGAAAATGAGCGGCGGCATCTTCCGCGAAGCGTTCTTCGGCGTGCTGGGACTCCCGTTCCGTTCGATCAGAAGCGCGAAAAGGCAGTGACAGCCATCCGGCAGGAATACGGACGCCAGCCTCCCGGGAGGCTGGCATTTATGCATACATACTTTACAGCGGAATCCGAGCACCCCGGAAATCAAAACGTAAAGAAATAGTTCATGAAGAAATTCCAGAAGGTGACTACCCCGATGGCAAATAATTTAGCCAGGTAGAAATTCAGTTTCCAGCGTTCGTGCAGCAGATAGATCGTGAGGTTGTTGATCACGAGCCCGACGGCTGCGATACCGAGGAAACGGAGGTATTGCCCGGCAATGTCGGGGTTTTCATTATGGAACGTCCAGATGCGGTTCAGGACATAGTTCGAGGTCGACGCACAGAGGAACCCCAGCGAATTGGCCAGGTACTTGTTCAGGCGCAGCCACTCCTTGCAAAGGTAAGTGATCCCGAAATCAATGAAGACCCCCGAACCTCCGACGACACAGAATTTGATGAACTGCTGGATCATGGTGCGACGACTTCCGTGCGGAGAGGTTTCCCGTTAAACCAATTCGTATACCCATCGCGGCGCAGGGCGAAACCGGCATCGAAACCGGCGCCGGAGAGTTGCTCCGGGACGACGAACCGCACCTCGCGCGTGATGGTATCCCCGGCCGGGATATTGAAATGCTCCCCCGTATCGAATTCCTCGACGCGGAAGCGACCGTGCTTCCAGAGCATCACGAGCGACCGATCCCCGCAGACCCCAATCGCATAGGGATAGGGGTTCGAGATGCGCAGCGTCAAACGCAGCGTATCGCCCGCAACGACCTGTTCGGGCAGCCCCGTAAAGGCAATATCCACCAGGCGCGTCGGATGAAAATGCGGGTCGACGAACCACGAAAAACGTTTGCCGTTGGGCAACACGACGCTCCGGACGCGGCCCGTGGTATCCGCCCCGTCGTAAGGCGTTTCGACCAGCACCTCGTGTCCCGCGAAGCGCGTATCGTCATCGCGGAACTGCCACTGGTGCGTACGGTAGCGGATATTGGGCTGGCAGTAGGCCTCGCCCCCGGTATAGAAGGCGTATTTGGCCGCGACGGCATAGCCATGGCGGAAAACGACGGGGCGGCCGTCGGCGATCCCGGCGATCCGGCCGTAGCTCGCAGGATTGTCGAAGACCTCGAAACGCAGGCCCAGCGGATTGAAGATCATTTCGAGACGTACCAGACCGACCAGCAAAACGGTCGCCAGCCCGGCGCACATCAGGTAACGCCGCGTGCGGGAATGCCGGCGGGCATAGGTGAAAAGCGTATAGATCAGGCCGAAAACGGCGACGATCACCCATTGGGGTTGCACGTAACCGCGAAATGTCGAGAGCAGGAAAAAAACGATGAACGCCACGGGGATAAACTTCAGCGCACGTTCGACGGCGTTTTGCGGCTTCACGGCGATCCAGGCCTTCACGTACAACGGCACGAAGAAGGGATTGAAGACCACCAGCAGGTTGAGCAGGTATTCGGCGACATAATTGGGCCGGAACACCGAATTACGCCCCGCCAGATGATAGGCCAGCGAGGCCCAGTCGTGCTCGTACTGCCACACGAAATGCGGCACGAGCAGCAACAGCGCTACCGCGCCGCTGAGATATAGGGTCGGACGCAGGAACAGACGGGGGGGGGTCGCCGCAAGCGCGAAGAGTACGACCAGCGCCCCGTGGTATTTGCTGTAAGCCATCAGCGCCATGGCAACCCCCATCCAGAGCCATGCACAACGCCGGTTCTCGGAGAACCACTTGAATGTCAGCAGGAACAGCGCGGTGGTCATCATCAGCGGGCCGTCGGGCACGGCGATGAAGCCGTAGAGCTGCAACATCAGCGTCGCGGCCGAGAGGACGACAAAAAGCGCCGCGTCGCGCCGGTCGGCATCCGCGGGGCGGATTATCCGCCATAGTATATAAAGGTAGAGCGGTTGCAGCACCGTAAAGAAAAACCGCACGCCCAGTTCGCCCCCGAAAAGGTGCTCGCCGAGCCAGACCAGCAAGGCGGTCATCGGCGGATGGTCGAAATATCCCCATGCGAGGTTTTCAGCGAACATATGGTAATACGCTTCGTCGTTGGCCAGTTCGGAAAACCCGGCCTGCAGGAGGTTGCACACCCACCACACGCCGAGCCACAAAGCTACCAGGCCGTCGGCGCCGAGCGAAGCATAAGTCTTTTTGAGCGATGCCTTCATACAAGCGACAAAGGTAGCAAAATTTATCGTTTTTGCGCCATTCCCGTCCGAAAGAGAGGGGAGGGGCGAAACAGCTTTCGCACAAATCAGTCCGCGGGGACACACTTTGCCGGTGTAAAAAACGTTTCCGTAATATCGGATCGTTGTTACGGGCCGGCCCCATCGGCGGAAAATCCCGGACAATACCGTGTCCCACAGCCAGATGCCTGCAATGGAAGCGGAAGAGGGAAACACCTGTGGCATGTTACCATATTTGGAAGTCCATAAAAAAATGTTTCAGACAATGACACAACGGATTACAGATGCCTGATTCACAAATCCGGCATTATGTCCCAGAAAAGAAGCCTCCGGAATATCCTCGGCTCCCGAAGCGCAGCAATCGCCAAAGACACCCTAAAAAATACGAATATCAGACAATAAATACATAAAAAGAAACAATATTTATCCTATAAATAGCCTTAACTTCGTAGCATAAAATATCATTTTTTTACGGCAGCCCGCAACCTGCCGTTTTTGCTACGGAAGGCTGCATACGAAGAGGCCATGAAACTACGAAATTCCATACGTCCGATAAGGTTACTCCTGCTGCTCTCCGGCTTGCTGGCATTAGCGTCGTGCCGGCAGGACGAGACGCAATCCCTCTCGGAATATCTGGACTACGTAATCGAGAACAAACATATTTTCGAAGCCGAAAAGGAAGAGCGGATCAGCAGGCTGAGGAACCTGCTGGGCGTAAGCAACCTGACCCCGGAACAGGAGTACGAGATCAATACGAAGCTGTACGAAGAATTCAGGAAATACAAGCTGGATTCGGCCATCCGCTACGTCGAACGGAACCTCGAAATCGCCAGGCAGCTGGACAACAAAAGGCTGACCTACCTGTCGAACATGTACCTCGCCCAGCTCTACTCTTTTTCGGGCATGTGCGTCGAGGCAAACCAGATACTCCGCTCCATCCGATCGTCCGAACTCCCGCGCGACCTGCTTCCCGTCTACTACGAGGCCAACAACCGCTATTTCCAGCACTACGCCACGCTGAGCAGCCAGCGCAGCCACCTGCACGAAATGAATATCTACCGGGACTCGCTGATGATGGTTTCCGACCCGGGATCGTTCCGGTACAGGATACACCTGAGCTACAAACTTATGGGAAACGGTAAGATGGACGAAGCCAGGGCGATCCTCGACGAGTTGCTGGAAGAGGTCGGCAAGGACACGCCGCTCTACGCGGAGACGGCCTATGCCTACGGTTATTTCTACCGGCTGAACAAAGACCCGGAGGCTGGAAAGAAATATTTCATGCTCTCCGCGATCGCCGATGCGAAGAGTGCGGTGAAGGAGAACGCCTCGTTCCACACGCTGGCTCTGATGTATTACGACCAGGGCGACCTTTCACGGGCTTTCAAGTACACGCAGGCGGCCATCGAAGATGCGGTATTCAGCAACGTGCAGTTCCGCACGACCCAGATGTCAAAGTTCTATTCGATCATCAACTCGATCTACCAGGCCAAGGAGGCCAAGTCCAAATCCAAGTTGCAGCACTACCTGATCCTGATCAGCGTCCTGTCGCTGTTCCTCGTGCTGCTGTTCATCTACGTTTACCAGCAGATACACAAGCTGTACCGCATCAAGGAGGAGCTGTCGCGGACGAACGGGCGCCTGATGCAGCTCAACGACGAACTGCATGAGAAAAACACGCAGCTCACCGATTCGAACATCATCAAGGAACAGTACATAGCGAGGTTCTTCGACCTCTGTTCGATGTATATCGACAAGATAGAGGACTACCGGAAATCGCTGAACAAACTGGCGCAGAACCGGCAGATCGACGAGTTATACAAACAGCTGAAATCCACGTCGATGATGGAGAACGAACTGGATGAACTGTATAAGAATTTCGACGCCATATTCCTGAACCTCTATCCGACGTTCGTCGCCGATTTCAACGCCCTGCTGGTCGAGGACGAACGGATCGTGCTCAAATCGGAAGACCTGCTGAACAAGGAACTCCGGATTTACGCCCTGCTGCGGCTGGGCATCACCGACAGCGTCAAGATCGCCTCGTTCCTGCGATGCTCGCTGAGCACCGTATATAACTACCGCACCAAAGCCCGGAACAAGGCCGCAATATCGCGCGAGGACTTCGAAAAAATGGTCATGCGAATCGGTGTGCCGCCCGAAAACAGGCCGTGACCGATTCCACGGCAACTACATTTTTTTTGTATATTTTTTTGATAAAATATTTATTTACAAACATATAATACTTTACAGGTTCTACAATTTCCGCCCCAACCTATAAATATGGTATATAATAGGATTAATTTTGTAAACACAGCGTCCAGCCACCCTCTCCCGCAGCGGGCAGCCGGATTGCATCGGATTGTAAACACCTACTTAAACCTATTTTATACGAAATGAATCCAATTAAAGTCGGTCTGATCGGTTTTGGCAGAATGGGAGGTTTTTACCTCGAAGAGATGCAAAAAAGCGGTAACTGGGATATCGTTTACATCTGTGACGTATCTCCCGCATCACGGGAACTGGCCCAGCGGCTCTCTCCCCGGTCGAAAGTAATATCCGACGAACAAATCATATTCAACGACCCCGAGATTCAGGCGGTCGGGCTGTTCGCCCTGGCGGATTCCCGCCCGGAGCAGATTCAGAAAGCCATTGCGAGCGGGAAGCACGTCATAGCCGAGAAACCGATCGCCGACACGGTGGAAAAGGAGTGGCAGACGGTCGCGCTGGCCGAGAAGGCCAAAATCTTCTCGACGGTGAACCTTTACCTGCGCAATTCGTGGTACCACAACACCATCAAGGATTTTATCGCACAGGGCGAAATCGGCGAACTGGCGATCATCCGCGTATGCCACATGACACCGGGGCTGGCCCCGGGCGAAGGACACGAATTCGAGGGCCCGTCGTTCCATGACTGCGGCATGCACTACGTGGACATCGCACGCTGGTATGCCGAATCGGAATTCAAGACCTGGAACGCACAGGCCATCCGCATGTGGGATTACAAGGATCCGTGGTGGCTCCAGTGCCACGGCACGTTCGAGAACGGCATCGTATTCGACATTACCCAGGGACATGTATACGGACAACTGGCCGAAAAACAGACACATAATTCATACATCGACATCATCGGCACGAAAGGCATCGCGCGCATGACGCACGATTTCAAGACGGCGATCGTCGAACTGCACGGAGTGACACAGACGCACCGGCTCATACAGCCCTACGGAGGCAAAAACATCGACGTACTGTGCAAACTGTTCGCCGAGTCGATCGAAAGCGGGAAACGCAATCCGTCGCTCCCCTCGTTCCGCGACGCCGCCACGGCATCGGAATACGCATGGCGGTTCCTCCAGGATTCGCGGCAGCACGACCTGCCGGCAATCGGAAATCTGGAAACGCTGCAGGAGATTCGCGAACGCCGCCGCACGATGTCGAATGGCTACGGGTTGCTGAGGAAGCGCGCATAAGCCGCAATCTGATACTAAAACAAACTTTATAAACCTTAAAAACAATCGGTATGAACCACTTACTGTTTATCGGCAACCTGGGTGCAGGCGAAATCATCGTCATAGCCCTGATCGTACTGCTGCTCTTCGGCGGCAAAAAAATCCCGGAACTGATGAAGGGTCTCGGCAAGGGTGTGCGCAGCTTCAAGGAAGGCATGAACAACATCGAGAACGACATCGAAAACTCGGGTACGGAAAAATCCAACAACGAAAATAAATAGTCCCTCAAAAACAACTAACTTAAATCAAGAAACAATGTCAAGCGAAATGTCAAGGAGAAAGTTCCTGAAAAAAGGAGCTGCTGCCGCGATCGGCTTAGCGGTCGTTCCGGGTACGGTTTTAGGTAAGAAGTTCGGGCACACGGCTCCGAGCGACAAACTCAACATCTTGGGTGTCGGTATCGGCGGCCGCGGCTCGTCGGTGCTCCGCGGCCTCGAAAGCCAGAACATCATCGGCCTGTGCGACGTCGACTGGAAATATGCCGACCACGTGTTCAAGCGCTACCCGGCTGCCAAGAAGTACAACGACTACCGCAAGATGTTCGACGAAATGCTCAAGTCGGCAGACGCCGTGATGGTGGCTACGGCCGACCACACGCACGCGATCATCGCAGCCGATGCGATGACGGCCGGCAAGCACGTCTACGTCGAGAAGCCCCTGACGCATACCGTATACGAATCGCGTCTGCTCACCAAGCTCGCCGACAAATATAAAGTAGCCACCCAGATGGGTAACCAGGGTGCGTCGGACGAGGGTGTCCGCAAGGTCTGCGAATGGATCTGGAACGGAGAGATCGGCGAAGTCCGCAAGGTGGAGACCTTCACCGACCGTCCTATCTGGCCGCAGGGGCTCTCACGTCCCGAGGACGACCAGCGCATCCCCAAGACGCTGAACTGGGACGCCTTCATCGGCCCGGCTCCCTACCGTCCCTACAACGCGATCTACACCCCGTGGAACTTCCGCGGCTGGTGGGATTTCGGTACCGGCGCACTGGGCGATATGGCCTGCCACATCCTCCACCCGGTATTCAAGGGCCTGAAGCTCGGCTATCCGACCAAGGTTCAGGGTAGCTCGACGCTGCTGCTCAACGAATCCGCACCGATGGCGCAGACGGTGAAGTTCGTCTTCCCGGCACGCGACAACATGCCGAAGGTAGCCATGCCCGAGGTAGAGGTATACTGGTACGACGGCGGCCTGAAACCGGCGCGCCCCGAAGGGCTGCCCGCAGGCAAAGACCTGAACATGGCCGGCGGCGGCGTTATTTTCTACGGTACGAAGGATACGCTGATCTGCGGCTGCTACGGCGTGAACCCCTACCTGGTTTCGGGTCGCGTGCCCAACGCACCGAAGGTACTGCGCGAGATCAAGGAGTCGCACCAGATGGACTGGGTACGTGCCTGCAAGGAGGATGCCGACGACCGCGTGCCGAGCGCATCGGACTTCAGCGAAGCCGGCCCGTTCAATGAAATGGTGGTTATGGGCGTGCTGGCAGTCCGCCTGCAGAACCTGAACCGCGAGTTGCTCTGGGACGGCCCGAACATGCGTTTCACGAACATCCCCGATGACGCCACGATCAGTGCCGTCATCAAGGACGGGTTCCACATCAAGGACGGTCACCCGACCTTCGACAAGACCTGGACGGATCCGGTCAACGCACAGCAATTCGCACAGGAGCTCATCAAGCACACCTACCGCGACGGTTGGAAACTGCCCGACATGCCGCGTTAATCTACGGACAAGATTATCAATTCAAATTAAAACAACGGAAAGAATATGAAAAAAGTCATTTTATTCTCGACATGCATCGCAGCAGCCGCAACGATGGCGGCATGCGGCGGCCCGGGTGCCAAAGGCAAAGCGGCAGCCGACACGGCAGCGGCAGAAACCAAGGCCGTACCCGAATACACGGTCATCAACAATGCGACAATAGACCTCTCCGGCTTCCCGCAGGACAAGGACGGCTACTACGTGATCTTCGACGGCAAGACGTTCAACGGCTGGCGCGGCTACGGCAAAGACCACGTGCCCTCGAAATGGACGATCGACAACGGCGCGATCAAATTCAACGGTTCGGGCGGCGGTGAAGCCCAGGACGGCGACGGCGGCGACCTGATCTTCACGCACAAGTTCAAGAACTTCGAGCTCGAAGTGGAGTGGAAAGTTGCCAAAGGCAGCAACTCGGGTATCTTCTACCTCGGCCAGGAGGTAGCCACGACCAAGGACGGCAAACAGCGGATGGAGCCCATCTACATCTCCTGCCCCGAGTACCAGGTACTCGACAACGAGAACCATCCCGATGCCAAACTGGGCGTCGACGGCAACCGCAAGTCGGCTTCGCTTTACGACATGATCCCGGCCGTTCCCCAGAACGCCAAGCCCTATGGCGAGTGGAACAAGGCGAAGATCATGGTTTACAAAGGCACCGTGGTACACGGCCAGAACGACCAGAACGTGCTCGAGTACCACCTCTGGACTCCCCAGTGGACGGAGATGCTCGAAAAGAGCAAGTTCAGCCCCGAGAAGTGGCCCCTGGCATTCGAACTGCTGAACAACTGCGGCGGTGCACAGCGCGAAGGTTACATCGGCTTCCAGGATCACGGCGACGATGTATGGTTCCGCAACATCCGCATCAAGGTGCTCGACTAATTCCGTTAACAACGGTAACGTATGAAACGTAAACTGTTTACAGCGGTTTGCATCCTGCTCGCTTCGGCAATTGCTCCCTACGGGGCATTTGCCAAAGCGAAGAAGGACGCAAAGAAGGATATCGGTATCCAGCTCTACTCGGTCAGGGATCTGATCGGGAGTTTCGGAAGAAACCAGCACGACTACAAACCCGTCCTGAAGGCACTCGCCGACATGGGTTACACCAGCATCGAGGCCGCCAGTTACAACGACGGTAAATTCTACGGCAACACCCCCGAGGAGTTCAGGCGCGACGTGGAGGCCGTAGGCATGAAGGTGCTCTCTTCGCACTGCGGCAAAGGCCTCTCCGACGAGGAACTGGCTTCGGGTGACTTCTCCGAGTCGATGAAATGGTGGGATCAGTGCATCGCAGCCCACAAGGCCGCAGGCATGGAGTACATCGTGACCCCGTACCTTCCCGTCCCCAAGACGCTGAAGGAGATGCAGACCTACTGCGATTACCTCAACGCGATCGGGAAGAAGTGCCGGGAAGCCGGAATCAAATACGGCTACCACAACCACGCCCACGAATTCCAGAAGATCGAGGACAAGGCTGTCATGCTGGACTACATGATCGAAAACACCGACCCTGAAAACCTGTTCATCGAACTGGACGTATACTGGGCCGTGATGGGCAAGGCAAGCCCCGTCGACTATTTCCACAAATACCCCGGCCGCTTCAAGATGCTCCATATCAAGGATCGCCGCGAAATCGGCCAGAGCGGTATGGTCGGGTTCGATGCCATCTTCGAGAATGCCAAGACCGCCGGTGTGGAAAACATCATCGTCGAGGTCGAGCAATACAGCTACGATGTGGAGAAGAGTGTCAAACTGAGCCTGGATTACCTGCTCGAGGCACCTTTCGTGAAGGCTTCGTACAGCAAATAACCCCTCCGGAAGCATGAAGACGATATCCGGCTGTCTGACGGATGGCCGGATATTTCTTCGCTGAAAGATACCTTCCGGAAAACAAGCAATAAACCCTACTATCCCATGGAAGAAAAGGAAATGACGTTCTGGGCGCACCTCGAAGACCTGCGCTGGTCGCTGGTACGCGTGGTCGCCGTCTTATTCGTGTTCGTTGTCGTCTGTTTCTGCCTCATGCCCTATCTGTTCGACAATTTCGTACTGGCTCCCACCACGTCCGATTTCCCGCTTTACAGATGGCTGTCGAAACTGGGAGGCGGCAACCCGCTGCTCCCCGATTTCAGCAACGACCACTTCTCGGTAGAACTCATCAACATCAACGTAGCCTCGCAGTTCCTGACGCATATCAGCACTTCGTTCTGGTTCGCGCTTGTACTGATATTCCCCTACCTGACGTTCGAAATATGGCGGTTCGTACAACCTGCCCTGTTCGACAACGAAAAGAAGAGCGTCGGGTTGGCATTCGCATTCGGGACATTCATGTTCTTCCTCGGATGTGCGGTCGGTTACTTCCTGGTCTTCCCCTTCACGTTCCGGTTTCTGACCGAGTATCAGTTGAGCCCGCTTATCACGAACCAGATCTCGCTGACTTCCTACATGGGTAATTTCCTGATGCTCATTTTCGTAATGGGCATCGTCTTCGAGTTGCCGCTGCTGGCATGGCTGCTTTCGAAACTGGGCCTCGTGACAAAGACATTCTTCCGGCAATACCGGAAACATGCCGTAGTCGTCCTGCTGGTGCTCTCTGCGGTCATCACCCCGACGGGCGACCCGTTCACGCTGATGATCGTCTTCCTGCCGCTTTACCTGCTCTATGAGCTGAGTATAAAGATCGTCCGGGCATAGCGGGCAACGACACACGATTTGCCGGCTTTCGCCGGCATACGAATTACGGCCGGGAATTACCCGGTCGTAATCGTTAGACGGGGACACCCTGCCGGATCAGCCGCCCTGCCCCTCCGCCTGAGGTGCATTCCGCATCGAAGCCCGGTACTGCGTCGGTGAAACGCCGTAACGCTGCTTGAATGCCCGGTTGAAATAGGGAATGTCCGTAAAACCCACTGCATAGCAGATTTCGGAAATGTTTTTGGAAGAGCGGGTCAACATCGTGCAGGCCATCTGCAACCGAAAGACATTCAGGTAGGCGACAAACGACTCGCCGGTCGCCTTCTTGAAAAACAGGCAGAAGGCCGTCTTGTTCATCGAGGCATAGGACGCGATCTCCTCGAGGGTTATCTTACGGTGGTAATTCTCGACGATGTACTTGTAAACGTCCTGCAGGCGCTGCTTGTTCTTATGGATCCTGGCTCCGCGGAATTTCCCGGGCCCGATGGGGCGGTAATGCCCGTCCTGAGCGATCAGGAAAAGCAATTGCAGCAACGTCACGAACTGTTCGGGGTCGGAACTGCGTTCGAGGCCCGCCAGTAATTTACGCACCCTGGCCGCCGTTTCGCCGGTAATCCCGATCGCCTGGCGCAACTCCTTATAGAACCCTACGACGGGCTGGAACTCGGGCGAGAGCTGCGACAGCTGCACCAGAAACTCCTCGCCGAATTGCAGCGAACCGTTTTCGATCATCCCGTCGGGGGCGCACAATGCCTTGTCATAGACCCAGCCATGCGGGAAATAGGGCGGCAATACGACGATCTCCCCCTCGCGGAAGGGTTCCGTAAAGTCGTTGGTCACCCGCCGTCCGCCGCCGCTCAGCACCACCGTAATCTCGTATTCGGGATGTTGGTGGTACGGGAATTCATCCCGGTACCACAGCCTTTCATGGCGGTAAGTGAAAGAGCGGGAGGCTCCCTTGAATATTTGTCCGCATGTAACAGTCCCCATCGGTCTTCTGCAATCAATTTTGCGAATATAAGACAATGTTCCGAAAAATCGGAGAAAACAGGGGAGAATTTTGCAGGCGCCTCCGCTTTCAGTTCCGATCAGCTCTGCAACCGATATTCCCTGGGGGTGTAGCCGACATGGCGTTTAAAGAAACGTACGAAATGCTGCGGATACTGGAATCCCAGTTCATAGGCCACCTGCCCGATGGTTTTGTTCGGGTCGAGAAGCCCCTCCTTGGCCGCGTCGATCATCTTCAGCTGGATATACTCCTGGGCCGATTTCCCGGTCTCCTTTTTCACCAGATCGCCGAAATAATTGGGCGACAGGCATATTTTGCTTGCAAAATAGCGTACCGAAGGCAACCCTTCCTTCGCAGCGGCGCCTTGGGTAAGGTAATCGTCGAGCAACCGCTCGAAACGTGCCAGGACATCGAGATTCATGTCCCCGCGCGTGACGAACTGGCGCTCGTAAAAACGCATACAATAGTCGAGCAGCAGTTCTATATTGGTCGCAATAAGCCCCTTGGTATGCTTGTCGATGGCGTGGCGCAGCTCCATGCGGATTTTTTCCAGGCAGTCGAGGACAATCATACGTTCTTCCTCCGACAGATGCAAGGCTTCGTTGGACTCATAGGAAAAAAACGTATATTTCTTAATCTTCTGCCCCAGCGACGTACCGCGGATAAAATCGGGATGAAACAGCAGCCCGACCGATTTCTTGGGAATACCCTCCACGTCGGTATACCCCACCGTCTGCCCCGGAGCGATGCAGATGACCGTCTGGTCGTCAAAATCATAGCTCGTCTTGCCGTAGTTGATCCGGCATCCCGCAGTCTCCTTGAGGAATACCGAATAGAACCCCATCGTCATCCGGTAGTTTCCCTGGCTCTCGGCCGTATCGAACGAAACGACGCCGACCTGCGGGTGGCGGGTCTCGAACCCGAAGAGTTTGTTATACTGGTCGACAGTGTCGATTTTCAGGATTTCTTCCATGTTTTTTTCTTTACCTTTTTGCAAAGATAGTGTTTTTGCAGATTCGGCCCACATGCCGGGCCGCCGAAACAGTAATTGGGGTAATATTATCCGTAATAGGGGTATATTACTGTACATCAGCATATTTCACGACCGCGCAAACCAGTAATCAGGGTAAATATATCCGTAATACGTATACAAAACGAATGCCCCGCAGGATGTAGTTTTGCAGTGTGGAAAAAACATCAAACACCATAGAGCCATGAAAACAAAACTGAATTTCAACATGTGGATCCCGACCCGCATCCTTTTCGGGGCGGACGAACTGAAAAACCTGCACAGCCAGCAGATGCCCGGGAAAAAGGCGCTGCTGGCAATTTCGAACGGCAAGTCGACCCGAGCAAACGGCTATCTGGCCGCCACGGAGGAACAGCTCCGGCTGGCAGGGGTCGAAAGCGTGGTGTTCGACCGGATCGAGGCGAACCCCTTGAAATCCACCGTCATGGCCGGAGCGGCAGCGGCACGGGAGCACGGGTGCGACATGATCGTCGCACTGGGAGGCGGCAGCGTCATGGACGCCGCGAAGGCCATAGCCCTGATGGCATCCAACGACGGCGACCTGTGGGACTACGTATTCGGCGGGACGGGCAAAGAACAGCAGGCCGAACACGCACCGTTGCCGGTCGTCGCCGTAACCACGACGGCAGGAACCGGGTCGGAAGTCGATCCGTGGGGCGTCGTAACCAACGAACAAACCCATGAAAAGATCGGCGTCGAAGCCGCATTCCCCGTACTGGCCGTAGTCGATCCGAAGCTAATGCTCACCGTGCCGCCGAAATTCACGGCATACCAGGGGTTCGACGCATTGTTCCACAGCGTGGAGAGTTACATTTCGAAATTCGCCAACCTCGCAAGCGACATGTACGCACTGACCGCCATCGAGCATATCGCCCGCAACCTGCCGCGCGCCGTGGCCAATGGCGACGATCTCGAAGCTCGCACCCGCGTGGCCTTCGGCAACACCCTTTCCGGCGTGGTGATGTGCCTGAGCGCCACGACCAGCCAGCACTCGATGGAACACGCCATGTCGGCCTACCACCAGGATCTGCCCCACGGCGCCGGGCTGATCATGCTCAGCAGGGCTTACTTCTCGTTCTTCATCGACCGGCACGTCTGCGACGAGCGTTTCGTACGGATGGCCCGTGCAATGGGGATGGAGCAGGCCGCACAGCCCGGGGATTTCATCACGGCGCTCACCCGCTTGCAACAGGCATGCGGCGTCGCCGACCTGAGGATGTCCGACTACGGCATCACCCCCGGAGAGTTACAGCAAATGACGTTCAACGCATTCGACACAATGCCCGGACTATTCGAATCAGACCGCCACAGGCTGAGCATCGACGAATGCACAGCCATCTACCGGGCCGCCTATAAATAACCCGAAAAAACGACACGATCATGAAACGACCATTAATTCTGACAACAGCCATACTTATGATACTCGGCACGAATACATCCGTCGCACAGGGCGATGCAGACAATTTCTACAAAAGCAATTCGGTAAACACCGAGAAAGTATCCTTTTCCAACCAATACAAAATGAAAGTAGGCGCACGGCTCTTCCTGCCCAAGGAGCTGGAGGAAGGGCGAAAATACCCCGCCGTCATCGTCGGGCACCCGATGGGCGCAGTCAAGGAACAGAGCGCCGGTCTGTACGCCACGAAACTGGCCGAATGCGGGTTCGTCACGCTGGCACTCGACCTCTCCTTCTGGGGTGAAAGCGACGGAGAACCGCGCAATGCCGTCCTGCCGGATGTCTATTCGGAGGACTTCAGCGCAGCGGTGGATTTCCTCGGCACCCGCCCCTTTGTCGACCGGGAACGTATCGGCGTTGTCGGGATCTGCGGCAGCGGCAGCTTCGCCATCAGCGCTGCGAAGATCGACCCCCGCCTGAAAGCCATCGCAACGGTCAGCATGTACGACATGGGGGCAGCCAGCCGCAACGGGCTGAAACACGCTCTGTCGCCCGAACAGCGCAAACGGATCATCGCCCAGGCTGCCGAACAGCGTTATGCCGAATTCCTGGGCGGGGAACCCCTTTACACCGGCGGCACAGTACACGAACTGACGGCCGAATCCACGCCGATCGAGCGCGAATTCTACGAATTTTACCGTACGCCGCGCGGGGAGTTCACCCCCGACGGGGCCACGCCGCGCACGACTACGCACCCCACACTGACCAGCAACGTGAAATTCATGAACTTCTACCCCTTCGCCGACATCGAGACCATCTCGCCGCGGCCGATGCTCTTCATCGCGGGAGAGAACGCCCATTCGCGGGAGTTCAGCGAGGACGCCTACCGCCTGGCTGCCGAGCCGAAAGAGCTTTACCTCGTGCCGGATGCAGGGCATGTCGACCTCTACGACCGGACAGGCCTGATCCCGTTCGGGAAACTGGAAACATTCTTCAGGGATGCGCTGAAATAATCCCGCTGCGCGGGCAACAGTGCCAAAAGCACACCGGGATGCCGCACCTGTCCGGCGCCCGCGTACCCGGGATCGACCAACCTGTAAAACCAATAAAGAACGACTATGAAAAAATTATTGTTACTGCCGTTCATGCTGCTATCGCTGGTACTGCCGGCGGCATGCGGGGAATCGGGCGACTACCCCGCCCCTTCCGGAGGGCACCCCGGTCAACCGGAGACGCCCGGCGGAAACGAGGGCGGCGACCCGGGCGAAACATCGCTGAAAATCGGCATCACGGTCGGCAGCCGCACGATTACCGCCACGATGGAGGACAATGCCGCCGCACGGGATTTCCTTTCGCGCCTGCCGCTGGAGGTGACGTTGTCGGATTACAGCAACGCCGAGAAAATATTTTATCCCTCACCGGCGCTGACGACCTCCAAGGTCGCACGCAGCTGCACCCCTGCACCGGGCGACATCACGATCTATGTCCCGTGGGGCAATGTGGCCATATTCTACAAAAACGGGTCGAGGAGCAACGACCTGATCCGAATCGGGCGCATCGACGGCAACGGAATCGAAGCCCTCAGCATCCCCGGCTCGCTTAGCGTCCGGTTCGAAAGGCAACGACGGGAAACACCGGAAAACAATAGCGAACAAAATCCGACATGACGGAGCGGAAGAAGCAGTCGTCGTATGGCTTTGCAGCCCCGGAGCGAGCTACATTACGGGCCAGGCAATAGCCGTCGACGGCGGATATACGGCCATGTAAATTCAAACTAAAAAACAAGAACGATGCAGATAAAAAACGCCACCTACGGAGGCGAACGCCCGCTGTTCGCCTCGCACGGCCTGCGCATGGAGCACGTAACCATACAGGCCGGCGAATCGGCACTCAAGGAGTGCTCGGACATCGAAGCCGTCGATTGCCGTTTCGAAGGCAAATACCCGTTCTGGCACGTCGACGGGTTCGTCGTCCGGAACTGCCTCTTCACCGAGGGCGCACGCGCGGCGCTGTGGTATTCGCGCAACCTTACGATGAGCGACACGCTGGTCGAAGCCCCCAAGATGTTCCGCGAGATGGACGGCATCCGGCTGGAGAACGTACGGTTGCCTTTTGCGCAGGAAACGCTCTGGCACTGCCGCAACGTGCGGCTGCGCAACGTGCGGGTCGACAAGGGCGATTACATTTTCATGCACGGCGAAAACATCCGCATAGAGGATTACGCACAAAGAGGCAACTATTCGTTCCAATACTGCCGCAACGTGGTGATCCGCAACGCCGTCATCAACTCGAAGGACGCTTTCTGGAACACCGAGGACGTGACGGTCTACGACTCCGAGATCAACGGCGAGTACCTGGGCTGGCACTCGAAGCGGCTGCGGCTGGTCAACTGCAAAATATCGGGCACCCAGCCTCTGTGTTACGCCACGGATCTCGTACTGGAAAACTGTACGATGGCCGACGACTGCGACCTGGCGTTCGAATACTCGACATTGCAGGCCGCCATAGACGGCCCCGTCCGCAGCGTGAAGAACCCCCGCAGCGGTTCGGTCACGGCCGAAAGCTACGGGGAGGTCATCCTCGACGGGAATGTCAAGGCACCGGGCGACTGCCGTATCGCAACGTGGGACAAACAAAGCAACTGCGCATAGCTGGAATGCGATTTCGATGCCGGGAAACGGAGCATCGGGCATTTTTTTTGTAAATTCGGAACAAAACAATAACGCCATGAAAAAGATATGGGCCTATATTCTCCCGACAGCGCTGTGTTTCGTTCTCGGGGGACTTGCCGGATGGTTGCAGCAAGACGCGATCGAGGAATGGTATCCGCTGCTCGACAAACCGACGCTGACACCGCCCAATGCGGTTTTTCCGATCGCATGGAGCATCATCTACCTCTGCATGGGTATCTCGGGCGGGCTGGTACTGACCTCCGAAGCCCCCGCCCGTAAAAGTGCGGTGAGGCTGTGGTTCCTCCAGTTAGGGTGCAATTTCCTGTGGAGCATACTCTTCTTCGTCTGCCGCAGCCCCCTGCTGGGCATGGTGGACATCGTGGCGCTCGACGTCCTGGTGATTCTCTATCTCGTCCGCAGTGCAAACGTACGCGCCGGCGCCGCATGGCTCTTCGTCCCTTACCTCTGCTGGCTCCTCTTCGCCACCTATCTGAACGCCTATATCCTCGTTGCGAACGGGACGGGGCTGTAAACCGGGGAAAGGCGCGATGTGCAGCAGGACGAAGATTTGAAAAATCCCCGGGAAGGAAACTCCCGGGGATTCGACGGCGTATCGCATAAGGCGGCTATTCCAGCAACGGCAACCTGCCCAGCATATCCCTGAGCCGGATCGCCGTACGGGGCATCGGCTCGGCGACCGTAAGGCCCACCAGCTCCTTTTCAGCCGCAATATCGTTTATCACGCGGACGACCGCCTCTATTTTCATCCCGTCGGGATCGGTGCCGACCGCCGCAACGATCTCCGCCGGGTCGAGCACGTCCATATCGAAATGAACCACCACCTTCGACGCCCCGCACGATTTCAGCCAGGCCCGGAGCGCATCGCTGTCCGCAGCCACCTCTTCGGGGGTGAGATGCTTTATCCCGTACTGATGCTGGCGGGCCTTAATCTCGTCCCGCTCCCAGTTGCGCAACCCTACGAACAGGATCTTCGACGGGTCGAATGCGGCGGGCAGTTCCGCCACGATCTTCGCATCGCCGTGCCCCATGCAGGCCGTCACGGCCATGGCATGGTAGCCGGGATAGGGATCGCCCGGAAGCGTGATGTCGGGATGGGCGTCGATCCATACCATCGCCACGTCGCCGCCGTATTTCGCGGCAAGGTAGGTGAACGGCACCACGCTCACGGAGCAATCCCCGCCCAGGGTCACGATCCTGCCGGGATCGCTCGCCCGCAGCATCTCCAGCGCGGCTTTCGTCTGCCGGAGAATGACGTCGCGGTCGAGTACACCGTCCGTCACCCTGCGTTCCCCGATCTGGGTGGAGACGGGAACGGTGAGCGTTTCCTGCCCGCCGCAGGGAGCCAGGAAGTCGAGCAGCTGCGCCCCGAGGTAATATCCCCGTGCGGCATCGTCGGGATCCTTTACCTCGGGCACCATTGCCGCGACATTGCCGCCCTGCCATTGCGGGTAGATCAGGCGGATCGTCGATGTATTTGTTTTCATAACTTCGCTGTTTGTCGGTACTTTTTGCTGCACTCCGCCAGAAACCACTCCGCCGGCCAGCACGCCGGGCAACAAAAATCCTTTCATAGCGGGTTCGTCCCTTTTGCAGGACATGCAAAAATACGAAATGCCTCCGGGAGATGCAAGTACGTGCAAATTATTCGTATATCGATAAATTTACGGGATGGACAAATTGCGGAAATACGGCTGGCAGTTATTCGGGAAGCGTTATTTTTGCACAAAACCGATCTCTGCTGGAAGCCGCGCACAGGAGTAACGCATTTTACCCGGGCAGATCCCTACCGATACGGAAATTCTACGCCCTCCCGATTGCGAGGCCGGGCGATTTTTTTTGTGATTTGTATAACAATCAAAAAAAATAATTACCTTTACGCCGTTATGGTTCCTGCCCGGTATGCCGGACAGGATGAAAAGGGAATCCGGTGAAAATCCGGAACAGTACTCGCTGCTGTAAGTCCCCTCCTTCGGGAGAAGTTGTTTATCGTACTCTTTGCCACTGGTTTAAACTGGGAAGGCGCGATAAACGGGACGAGTCAGAAGACCTGCCTTAACGATTGATTTGCACCCGCGGGTTTCGGGTTGGAATCGAATGGTACGGTCGTCGTTATCGCAACGCACTCCCTCCCCGATTTGATTTTCAGCAGTTTCCTGTCGTGCAATCACCCGCGTGATTCGAATGACAATGGGAATAATTCATAACAGACAGGGTTATACAACGGGAGAGGCTAATCCGCGCCCCGTCCGGATCTCCTGTTCATCCTCTACGCTTGCCGCAGGCCGTCGCCTGTCGGCAGGCGTTTTTTATCCCCCGGAAATCAAACCGATTAATAATTAAAATCTGAAAAGCATGAAACAACTATTTACCCTTTTGGCAATAACCCTGTTCGGTGCTGCGACATGGAGCTGCTCGTACGACGACGACGATCTGTGGAAGGAGATCGACGGGCTCAAGACCCAACTCGCGGAACTCAACAAAGAGGTTTCGGCGCTGCAAACGCTTGTGGATGCCCTGCGCCAAAGCAAGACGATCTCCGATGTGACCCAGACGGACACCGGATACACCATCACGTTCAACGACAACACCTCCGTTTCGATTGCCGACGGCAAGAACGGTACGAATGCCCCGGAGGTCGGTATCGACCTCTTCGAGGGAGGCTACTACTGGACGATCGGCGGCAAGGGCAACTGGCTGACCGATGCGGACGGCCACAAAATCCCGGTAGCTGGCAAAGATGGTTCGAAACCCGAAATGGCCGTCGATGCCGACGGTTACTGGATTGTGGACGGAGCGCGCATCAAAGATGCGGCCGGCAACGACGTAAAAGCGACGGGAAGCAACGGAAAAGACGGGGATTCGTTCTTCAAATCGGTCAGCGACGGCGACGATGCCGTAACGTTCACTCTGACCGACGGCACGGAAATCGTCATTCCAAAAACTTCGGTGTCCTCATTCTGTTTTGTACAGCCCGACGACGGCCGTTCGTACTTCGTATTCGACTTCGGCAAGAAAAAGACGCTGACGCTGAATACGACGGATGTGGAAACCGCCGACTTCATGAATATTCCCGAAGGGTGGAAGGCGTCGCTGAACCTTGCGAAAAATAGCGTAACCGTGCAGGCTCCGGCGGCTTCGGATGCAGCTTACTCAGGCGGCATCATCACGCTGATCGGGATCGATAAAAAAGGGGATACGGTCTTTGCCTCGGCCGACGTGTGCGCTTCGGTGGACTACACGGACAAGGACGGTACGTTCGTGGTCTGCGAGGGCAATATGACTTCAGTAAACGGTATGCTGGTCTACTACGACAAGGCCGGCAAGGAGTACCGGGAGGTATTCGAGCAGGCCAACGGCGGATTGGAGATCGGCAACGTCGTACAGGATATGTTCATGGCCAACGGAAAAATCTACCTGTTAACCCAGAACGGCGACCGCATGGGCGGCGCAGGCCGTTTCGTTGTGTGCGATGCCCGGACGATGCGCATGGAATTCGCCGACCCGCTGGTATTTAAAACCCCCGAAGACAAAGACACATGGCCTCAGCATCTGGTCGTTGTAAGTGCAACGAAAGCCTATGTTCAATATTCCGATTCAAGTATGGAAAGCACTTCGGGCATAGTCGCCCTGACCCTCGGTGAAAATTCGGTGCAAATCGGCGCGACCCTCGAAGGCACGTTCGGAGCCTTTACTTCGGTGGGCGCGATCAAAACCCGCATGGTCTATTCACGGGGTAAGATTTATGCGGGATGCGGACACAGCGTCGTTATCATCAATGCCGAAAGCGGAACGGTGGAAAAGCGGCTGACCTATGAGGGCCGGCAAGTAAAAGGCATCGTCAAAGGTGCCGACGGCAATATCTATTTCGCCCTTGCCGGAACCTATTCCGGCACGAGCCCGAATATGGGAACCCTGACCTCCGATCCGATGATCGTTGGCATCGATCACTCGGGCACGGTCGTTTCAGAAAAAGAACTTTCCGGAGGTGTTCGATTCCCGATCGCAACATGGTCTCCGGCTATCGGCATGTGCGCCAGTTTCACCGATCCTTATCTCTATTTTGTGGATACCGATGCTTTCAACGCCACGAGCGCAACGCGGTACAATTACCAGACGCAGACCGTCGATTACAAATATCTATCTGGAAATGAAACGATTTACGGCATTATGGGGCAGCATCCGACAACCAATGTGTTGTGGGTCGGCAAGTCGAGCTACGTCGATTCGAATATCTACACCTATGACGTGAGCGGAACTTCCGCCTCGGAAATCAACCATTTTTCCTATCCCACGCAGAAAGGTGCCAGCCCGGCCGGGATCGATTTCGTCTACCGTTTCTCCGAAGCGTATATTAACAAATAAAGCATAAAGAGATGAAAAAACTGTTATCCTGTTTATTTGCTGCGTTGTTCGTGTTGTCGTCCTGCAACAAAGACGATGTGATCGAGGTCGATTCGCAGACGGCCCCCCGTATCACGCTCGACAGCGAGAATGCGGTTTACACCATCAAATCAGGCCGGGAACTGACGATCAGCCCCACTTATGAAAACGCGGACAAGGCACTCTATGTGTGGAAAATCGACGGAAAAGTCGTCGGCACGCAACCCGCCCTTACGGTGTGCGAACAAACCGTAGGCGAGTTGTTCGTGCTCCTCCAAGTGTCGAACCGTTACGGCACGGCCTCCGAGGAGCTGCGTGTGGATGTGGTAGAACTGGAAATCCCGACAATCAGCCTGCCGGTTCCCGAAAAAGGGTATACGATTCTGGTCGGCAGTCCTCTGACGCTGAAACCCTCCGTAATCGACACCTCGATCCCCACGACCTGCACATGGAGCGTGAACGGCAAAGAGGTTTCCTCCGAAAAGGAATTTACATTCGACGCGTCCGAAGCCGGAGATTATACGCTCGAATTCGCCACCCGCAATGAGGACGGCGAGGACAGCAAGGAATTCGGGGTAAAAGTCTGCACGATCGACGAAATGCCGTTCGGCTGGACATTCGATCAGACGGTCTTCAACCTATCCGCCGGCCGCCGCATCCGTCTGATGCCTTTCGACATTACCAATGCGTTCGATGCCAGTTATACCTGGTCGGTAAACGGCAAACAGGTGCAACAGTCCTCCGATCCGGTATATATTTTCTCCGAATCGGCCGAAGGAACGTACACGGTCAAAGTCGAAATGAAAAACTCATATCTGACGGTTCCTCAGGAATTGACCGTCAATGTCTGCCCCGCAGAAGGCCGATACTACCGTGCCGGATCTCCGGCAAGCAGCAAGGATTGGAACAAGGTCTACGAGTTCCTTGCCGCTCCCGGACAATTCGTCAACGAACGTTATGACGTGACGACGATGGACGCAGCGTGCGCCTATGCCGAGTCCCAGATGAAACTCAACACCTATGTGTCGCTGGGAGCTTTCGGCGGCTATCTGGTAGTCGGCTTCGACCACAGCATTGAAAATGACGGCGGCTACAACATCGGCGTTTCGGGCAACTCGTTCGACGGTTCATCCGAACCGGGCATCGTATGGGTCATGCAGGACGAAAACGGCGACGGACTGCCGAACGACACATGGTACGAACTGAAAGGCTCCGAATACGGTAAGCCTGAAACGACACAGGATTATGCCGTGACCTATTACCGTCCACGCGCTGCCGGCATGGAGGTGCAGTGGACGGACAACAAGGGTGCGAGCGGTTCCGTCGATTACCTTTCGCAATTCCATACGCAGGACTACTATTATCCGGCATGGGTCGAGGCTGACAGCTACACGCTGCGCGGCACTTGCCTCAAGGCCAACAATTACGACCAGTCGGGCAACGGTTCCTACTGGGTCAATCCGGCTTACGACTGGGGCTACGCGGACAACTTCAGCCCGATCGACCGTCTGACCGACGATCCGAACTCCGGAGCAGGCGTCAACGCCAACCATTTCCGGATTTCCGACGCCGTCACTTTCGACGGCAAGCCCGCTGGCCTCAAATACATCGACTTTGTCAAGGTGCAGACCGGCATTCAGGCAAAAAGCGGCTGGCTGGGCGAAATTTCGACCGAAGTGTTCGGCGTATTCGATTACAACATGACCAAAAAGAAATAATACGATGAGAAAAATACTGATTCTGGCCGCAGCGGTTTTCGCGTTCTGCGGCTGCAACGACAAAGAGGAGAACCAGCCCTTTGCCGGCATCGACAACCACATCACTTCGTTCGCGCTCACCGCCAAGGACGGAACGGTATACCGCGCCGCACTCGTCGGCGACGAAATCGTGGTTTCCATTCCCCGCAATGTGTCGCTCGAAGGTGCTACTGCTGACTACGAACTTTGCGAGCAGGCGATCCTGTACCCCGATCCGGCGAGGATCACCGACTGGGACAACGAACACCGTTTCCGCGTCATGGCCTATAACCAGACCCTGCGCGACTACGCCTACTCGGTCAAGCGTAACGACGTTACGGCCGGCAGCGTCGCACTGCCGACACAGGCCGATGTCGAAGCGTTCGCCGCAACGGGTGCGACGGTGATCGAGGGAAACCTCACGATCGGCGATTTTTCGGCCTGCGACGATCCCGTGACCGACCTTGCGCCGTTAGCCGGACTGACCGACGTGCGCTACAACATCGTCGTAGGCAACTCATTCGCTGGGGAAAAACTCTCCGGGCTCGAAAACCTGCGTTCGGCAGGCGGTCTGGTGTTGGGAACGGCCACCACGCCGCTTACGACCGCCCAGGATTTCGACGTGGTACTGCCCGCCCTCGAATCGCTCGGACAGCTCTCGGTAAACGGCAATACGGTCGCCAAACTCGACCTGCCGAAACTCGTATCGACGGGGACGGTCTATATCAATGCAGCCAAACTCTCCGTTTTCAATGTTCCGGCGCTGAAGGAGTGTACGGGCGATCTGACGATCCTCTCCGGCACAAATGCCTCGACCGGCAACAAGGCCCTGGCCGCACTCGGACTCTCGTCGCTCGAAAAAGTAACGGGTTCGCTGTCGCTCCAGTATCTCAGCGAATTGCAGTTATTGGAACTCCCGAAGATCGCCTCCATCGGCGGCAACTGCACGCTGACTTACCTGACACAGCTCAAAGTACTCAATATGCCGGAACTGGTGCATCTGGGCGGTGCATTTACCTGGAACTACCTGACGGCAGCGACCACATTCGCAATGCCGAAAGTTCCTTCGCTGGCCTCGTTCTCGCTCTCGGACAGTAGCTCTGCAGCCATGCTTTCCAGCATCGACCTCTCGTCGCTCGAAAAGGTACGTGCGGATTTTAAGATCGACACGAAATTTTCAAGCGACAGGCTCGAACTGCCCGCGCTCGAAACCATCGGAGGACAGTTCTACCTGCGCCACCTTTCTCTGATCGAAACACTCTCCATCCCCCGGCTCACGGCCTGCGAAAACATCTATTTTTACCAGTTGAACCTGCTGCCGTCGCTCGACCTGTCGGGCGTGGAGTCGCTCCCGAAGGTCGAACTGATCGCCTGTTACAAACTGGCGAAGGTCAGGGTTCGGAAAAATGCGCTGGGCGATCTGTCGCTGAACGGCGGTTCGAGAGCGTGCGACTTCACCGCACTCGAAGGCGCTGAAACCATCTCGGGAAAACTCAGCGTTTCCAATTATACGCAGAACGACCTGATTACCTTCCCCGGCATTAAATCCATCGGTACCTATTCGCAGTCGGGCGGCAAAGCCAGCGGCCAGACAACTGTTTCATTTCCCGATCTGGAGCAAGTCGGAACTTTCCAGATGAGCAGTTGTTCGTACCTCAAAAAACTCAGCGCCCCGAAACTTACCGAGGTGACGGACAAGTGGGACACGAGCTATATGCAGTATGTGGATGAAGGCGATCTCGAATTACCCTTGCTGCGCAAGATCGGGGTATTCAAATTCTGGGGCGGAACCTACTCCGGTGCGGCCAGCCAAATGAAGCTGACAGGCATGGCCGATTTCGCGGGCGTCACTGAAATCGGTTCGGTAGATATCAAATACTGGGGCAAGATGACCGATTTCTCCGGGCTGAAAAATGCGCTGCCGTCACTTTCGGCCGACAAGTGGAATGTCTCGGGCAACGGTTATAATCCGACCTGGGAGCAAATAACCGCAGGGGAGTATGTCAAGCCGTAGGATGAACCGCTTTATATTCATCGTCGCAAGCTGTTGTTCGGTTCTCACCGGCTGTATGAAGTGGGACTACGATCTCGGTCGGGAGATCGCAGTCCGCCCCGAGGTGGGACACGGGCTGTTCATCACCAACGAGGGGAATTTCCAATACGGCAATGCCACGCTCTCGTTCTACGACACGCAAACCCGTAAGATCGACAACGAGGTGTTCTTCCGCGCCAACGATCAGAAGCTGGGCGACGTGGCACAGTCGATGACGATGTACGGCGGCTTGGGCTGGATCGTCGTGAATAATTCGCATGTGATCTTTGCCATCGACCCCGTGACCTTCAAAGAAGTCGGGCGCATCACGAACCTCACCTCCCCGCGCTATATCCATTTTTTGTCGGACGAAAAAGCCTATGTCACACAGATCTGGGACAACCGCATTTTCATCGTCAATCCCAAACGGTTCGAGATTACGGGATACATCGACTGCCCGGGTATGACGATGGAAACCGGTTCGACCGAACAGATGGTGCAATACGGCAAATACGTCTACGTGAACTGCTGGTCTTATCAGAACCGGCTGCTGAAGATCGACACCGAAACGGACAAGGTGGTCGACGAGCTGGTCGTCGGCATCCAGCCCACGTCGCTGGTGATGGATAAGTACGACAAGATGTGGACGATCACCGACGGCGGTTATGAGGGCAGTCCCTACGGGCACGAGGCCCCCTCGCTCTACCGTATCGACGCCGCAACTTTCAGGATCGAAAAACAGTTCAAATTCAAATTCGGCGACTGGCCCTCGGAGGTGCAGCTCAACGGCGGACGCGACACGCTCTACTTCATCAACAACGATATCTGGCGGATGCCGGTGGTGGCCGATCACGTCCCCGTGCGGCCGTTCCTCAAATACAAGCAGACGAAATTCTACGGCCTGTCCATCGACCCCAACACGTCGGAAGTATACGTGGCCGACGCCATCGACTACCAACAGAAGGGGATCGTCTACCGCTATTCGCCCGAAGGAGAGTTGCTCGACGAATTCCGGGTGGGAATTATTCCGGGGGCTTTTTGTTGGTATTAAACCGATACGCAATATGAAGAAACCAATACTTCTGTTTATCGGTTTGTGCCTCGCCGCAACAATCACTGCACAAGAAAAACCGGCCGGCAACGGCTGGTGGAACAACAACCCCTCGCTGGTGATGCCCATTCGTGAGGTCGGTGTTACAGGAATTCGTCCGATGAAAGAGATCGGCGTACAAAAAACACAACTGGACACCCTCGTCCTGCACGAGAACATCGCCCTGTCGATGGCCGACGTGCTGACGTTCAATACGGCAATCTTCATCAAACAGTACGGCCGGGCCACGCTTTCTACCGTGGCATTTCGCGGTACGGCGGCATCGCACACGCAGGTGATGTGGAACGGCATGCGTATCAACTCCCCGATGCTGGGCATGACCGATTTTTCGATGATCCCGTCCTATTTCGTGGACGACGCGACGCTGCTGCACGGCACCTCGTCGCTCAACGTCGTGGGCGGCGGTCTGGGCGGGGCGATCACACTGGCGACCAAACCCGCCGATACACACGGATTCAAAATGCAGTATACACAGGGAATCGGCTCGTTCTGGACGACGGACGAATTTCTGCGGCTGACCTACGGCGACGACCATTGGCAGACCTCGACGCGCGTGGTCTACTCCTCGTCGCCCAACGAATTCAAGTACCGCAACCGCGACAAGAACGAAAATGTCTACGACGACGATAAAAATATTATCGACACCTACCACCCCATCGAAACCCACCGTGACGGCGATTTTCATGACTTTCACGCCTTGCAGGAGGTCTATTACAATACCGGCAAGGGCGACCGTTTCGGGCTGAACGCCTGGTTTCTCACCTCCAAGCGCGGCCTTTCACAAACGACCGTCGATTACGGCGATCCGAAGGATATTCTGCACCAGCAGCGCGAACGCACCCTGCGCAGCGTACTCTCGTGGGATCATCTGCGTCCTACATACAAGGTCGGAGCAAAAGCCGGTTACATCCACACATGGCTCGGCTACGATTACGCCCGTGACAAAGGTAACGGCGAATGGGCCTACATGATTACTTCGCGCAGCAAGGTAAACACGCTTTTCGCATCGGGCAACAGCGAATTTTACGTCGGCAAAAAATGGCTTTTCTCGGCCGACATTGCCCTGCACCAGCATTTCGCGAAAAATCAGGATCGCAACATCATCACCCAGCAGGGCGACAAGGCGGTGGTCGGTTACGACAAAGCCCGCACGGAACTATCTGCTTATATGACTGCCAAGTGGACGCCTACCGAACGGCTGGGCCTCTCGCTGGCGTTGCGAGAGGATATGTACGGCAAGGATTGGACGCCGCTCATTCCGGCATTCTATGCCGATTACATGCTCTCGAAAGCCGGAAACGTCCGGGCCAAGGCATCCATTTCGCGCAACTACCGTTTCCCCACGCTCAATGACCTTTACTTCCAGCCGGGCGGCAATCCCGACCTGCAGCCCGAACACGGCTTCACCTACGACGGCGGCGTATCGTTTGCCTTCGCCAAAGAGGGGCGGTACGCGGTTCACGGCGAGGCGACGTGGTTCGATTCCTACATCGACGACTGGATTCTGTGGATACCCCTGGGAGGCAAGCAGGATTTCTGGACGCCGAAGAACCTCAAAAAAGTACATGCCTACGGAGTGGAATTGAAGGCGGGCTTCGACCGAACCTGGAACCGTGACTGGCAAGTCGGTGCCGACGGCAATTTTTCGTGGACGCCCTCGATCAACGAGAGCGAGCCGATGAGCAAGGGCGACGAGTCCATCGGCAAACAACTGGTCTATGTACCGGAGTTCTCGGCGTCGGTAACGGCGCGGCTGGCATGGAAAAGCTGGCGGCTGCTCTACAAATGGTGTTGGTATAGCGAACGCTTCACCATGTCGAGCAACGACTACACGATCTCGGGATATGTACCTCCGTATCTTATGAGCGACATGTCGGTCGAAAAACTTTTCGCCGTACCCTGGGCTGATTTTTCCGTGAAGATCGCGGTCAAAAACCTGTTTAACGAGGAGTATCTTTCGGTGCTGGCTCGTCCCATGCCACGCTTGAATTTCGAGATTTTCCTCGACATACGCCCCAAGTGGGGTAAAAAAAGATAACTCTGCGGCGGCGGGCCTTTTGATCGCGGTGAACCATTGCAAACATTTCTGCATTTGAATCCCGCCGCCGTTCGTTTACAATCTGTTCGCGGGAACCGGAATAATAGAGATTAGTAGCACGTTGTCTGCCATAACAACGCAATACTCCGGTTTCCGCAGACAGATTCTGCTGATTTTGTATTTTGAAAAAATAGAAAATTTTTACAGCAAACAGAGAAAGGGTCAATGCCCAATTCATGGCAAATAAAAAACGCCCATGATTTGATTATTAAATCATGGGCGTTTTAAAAAAGTACCCGGAGCCGGGGTCGAACCGGCACGACATTGCTGTCATTGGTGTTTGAGACCAACGCGTCTACCGATTCCGCCATCCGGGCAAGCCTCTTCCGTAGAATCGGGAGGGCAAAGATAGTCGATTCTTCGCAATTTTCAAAAAATCCGGTTATTTTTCAAAGAAAGCCTTGATTTTTTTCGCCTTGGCGGGGCCGACCAGCGCCGTCAATTCCTCGAACGGTGCCGCCTTGACCTTGGCCACGGTGCGGAAATGTTGCAGCAGCGTACGGACGGTCTTGTCACCGATGCCTTCGATCTGTTCCAGTTCGCTATGGATAAAGGCCTTACTGCGTTTCTGACGGTGGAATGAGACGGCGAAACGGTGCACCTCTTCCTGGATGTGTGCCAGAAAGTGGAAAAGGGGCGAAGTGGGACGGATGCCGACCAGGACAGGCGGGAATCCGCAGAGCAACTCGGAGGTGCGGTGGCGGTCGTTCTTAGCCAGCCCGGCGACAGGTATGTCCAGCCCGAGATACTCCAGCACCTCGTGAATGACGCCCATCTGCCCCTTCCCGCCGTCAGCAATAATGAGATCGGGCAGCTCGGCCCCCTCCTCCTGCAGGCGGCTGTAACGCCGGAAGACGACCTCGCGCATCGAAGCGTAATCGTCGGGGCCCTCCACGGTCTTGATGTTGAAATGGCGGTAGTCCTTGCGCGCGGGTTTTCCGTCGCGGAACACCACGCACGAGGCTACCGGATGGGCCCCCTGCAGATTGGAGTTGTCGAAGCATTCGATGTGCCGCGGCTGGCGGTCGAGGCGCAATTCCTTTTGCAGGGCATTCATCAACCGCTCGGTATATCGTTCGGGATTCTTGATTTCCAGGTTCTTGAGCTGCTCGGCGCGATAGATACGGGCGCTCTTCTGCGAGAATTCGAGCAGTTCGAGCTTTTCGCCGCGCTTGGGCACCGTGAAGGTCACACCGTCGAACAGCAGCGTCGTCGAAGGCAGGAACGGTACGATGACCTCACGGGCCAGCGTCCCGGCAATATGCTCGACGACATGCTGGATGGCCAGCGTCAGCATGTCGCGTTCGTCGCCCCCGACACCCGTCTTGAGTTTCACGGTATAAACGCCCACGACCGACCCGTGGCGGATACGCACGAAATTGCAATAGGCCACATCGTCGTCCGGAAGCAGCGAAAAAACATCCACGTCGACGATCTTCGCACTGACGATCACCGACTTGCCCGCATAGTTGTCCAGCGCATCGAGGCGCTGCTTGTAGCGCTGCGCCAATTCGAATTTCAATTCCCCGGCAGCGCGCTGCATCTCCTGTTCGAGGTAGCTACGCACGGGGCGCAGGTCGCCCTTGAGCACCGCGACGACCATGTCGACGAGCCGGCCGTATTCCCCTTCGCCCTGCGCCCCGATGCAGGGGCCTTTGCAGTTGCCCAGGTGGTATTGCAGGCAGACCGTATATTTCCCCTTGGCGATCTGCTCGGGGGCGAGGTTGAGCTTGCAGGTACGCAAGGGAACCACCTCGCGGATGAAATCCAGCACGCTGTGCTGCATCACCACCGATCCGTAGGGGCCGAAGTACTGCGACCCGTCGCGGTTCAGTTGCCGCGTCGACTGCACGCGCGGGAAATGCTCGCGGCGCACCACGATCCAGGGATAGGTCTTATCGTCTTTGAGCAGGATATTGTACCGCGGCTGGAGGGTCTTGATGAGCGAGTTTTCCAGCAACAGGGCGTCGGTTTCGCTGTCCACGACGATATGGCGGATCTCGGCGATCTGCTTCACCAGCACGCGAACCTTGGGGCTGTGCTCCTTGCTCTGCACGAAATAGGATGAAACCCGCTTGCGCAGGCTCTTGGCCTTACCGACGTAGATGATCGTCCCCGAGCGGTCTACGAACTGGTAGACGCCCGGCGACTGCGGCAGCATCGCCACCTGCTCTCTGAGATTGTTTTTTTCGGTTCCCGCCATAGCGATAATCGCAGTGCAAATGTAGCAATTATTTCACAAAACGCGCCATCTCCTCCGGCATGCTTCCGGCGCACGCAGAGATGGCCGCATTTGACACACGCATAAACTAAAACGTCCGATTTTTTGTTTTATTCGTCGGAACGGCATATATTTGCGGCACATTGAAAACAAACCCAAACCCTATGAGAAAATTTTTACCTTTTCTCTTCGCCGCAGCACTCGCATCGTCCTGTATCGACAACGCTTACGACCTGTCGAACGTGAACACGGACGATGTCACCATCGGCGACGAGGACTCGGAATACCGGCTGCCGCTGGCCACGGTATACGTAAGTATGAGTGAACTGAACGAAGGAGGTGCGGACATCAAAACGCTCTTCGACGAAGCGGACATCTGGCTTCCCTCGCCCCTGCCCGGAAACGCCGCATACGTCGACCTGCGGGAACTCCAGAACACCCCGGAGACAATCACGCCGCTGCTCGATGCACTGATCGACCAGATGATGGACGACGATGCCAAGATCACCGCCGTCGCCGACCTGCTGGCGGAAAAATACCTCTCGACCTTCCTGCCCCTGCTCCCCCCGAATACGGATCCGGCAGATTTCAAACCGGTCTTCATCGAGGCGTTCCGCAATATGCCGATGCTGCACGACCGGCTTTCGGGCGAGGTCAAATCCCTGGCCGGCAGCTACCTGACAGAGCTCAAAGTCCAGGATGTAACCTACGACATCGGTAAGATCGACATCGGCGGCGACGTGGTGGACATGCTCTGCGAGAACCTCGACAGTGAAGGCACCCCCAACCCCAAAAACACGCTGCACCTCTACGGCAGCATCACGAGCGCCCTGCCCGTGAGCCTGCGGCTCGTGCCCTATTTCTCGCCTACGAACGTCCGGTTCGACGTAACGGTCGAACCCGGCAAAACGAACGAGATCAGGGAGACGCAACTTTTCGAAAGCGACCTGCGGCAGATCATCGAGGGTGCCGAGATCATCCTCCCCGTCTCGCTGGAGAAATACTATCCGGGCTACGATTTCACGTCCGATCAGCAAATCGTCATCACCCTGCGCCTGATCAAGCGCGGCGGCCTGAAGCTCAACCTCTAATCCGGCACAGAACATGAAAAAAATATACGCATTCCTATTCACGCTGCTGCTGGCATCCGGCGCCGCGGCACAGAACCCGACGGCCTATTTCATGGAGGGGTCTACCCTCCGCAGCCAGTTCAACCCGGCTTTCGCCCCCTTACGCGGCTATGTCAACATCCCCGGGCTGGGCGGACTGGACATCAACGTGAGCGGCAACCTCTCGATCGACAAAATACTCTATCCGCGCAACGGAAAACTCGTCACACTGCTCGACAGCTCCGTATCGACGGCCGACGCCCTTTCGGGACTCAAAGCCGACAACCTCCTGGGTCTCGACACGCGCGTAAACCTCATCGGGTTCGGCGCCTTCACCCGCAACCACAAGAATTTCTGGTCGTTCGACCTCAACGCCCGCGTCACGACCGACGCCACCCTGCCCTACTCGCTCTTCGACTTCCTGAAACGCGGCAATAGCGGCGACATCAGCGACATCGGCATCACGGCCGACAGCTATCTCGAAGCGGGTTTCAACTACTCTTTTCCGCTGCTCGACGACAAGTTATACATCGGTGTGCGGGCAAAATTCCTGATGGGCGTGGCACGTGCGCGGATGTATTTCACGCAATTCAACGTATCGCACAACGAGGAACGCTGGCTGATCAACGCCGCGGGCGGGCTGGACATCACGGCCGCAGGGCTCGACGTCAAGACCGAACTCAACGACCACGGCGAAGAGGTCTACAAGATGGACGACATCAGCCTCAAGCCCACCTCGCCCGCCGGCTACGGCTTCGCGGTCGACTTCGGAGCCACGTACGACATCCTGCCCAACCTGCAGGCATCGCTGGCGGTGAACGACCTGGGCTTCATCGGCTGGAGCAAGAACAAGAACGTAACGGGTTATTCGGCGAAGGAGCTCTCCTTCACGGGTGTGACGGTCACCGAGGACGGCACCGAGTCGCCCGACTTCGACATCGACGTACTGGAGTTCCACAAGGGCGCGGCCAAGAGCGTATCGCGCATGCTGCGTGCCTCGATCAACGCCGGCCTCGAATACGAGGTATGGCGCCATAAGATCGGCATCGGCCTGTTGTATACGGCCCGCGTGTGGGAATACAAGACCCTGCACAACATCACCGGGTCGGTCAATTTCCACCCGATCCGCTGGTTTACCGTCACGGGCAGCTATTCGGTGATCGACAACCGCGGCGGCGCCGTGGGACTGGCGCTGAACCTGAACCCCAGCTGGATCAATTTCTACCTTGCCACGGACATCGTCACGGCCAAGCATACGCCCCAGTTCATCCCTATCAAGCAGAGCGTGATGAACGTCACGCTGGGCATCGGAGTACCGATCGGCAGACGCAGCCACCGTATCGCGGCCTATGTGTACGACAAGGATCGGCGGTAAACGAACGAACGGGAAACCCGGCCTTTTCAGGCCGGGTTTTTCTTATCAGGACGCCCGAAAATTCTGCCGAACCGGGCATAAAGACACTTGGAGTACGCAAAAAAGACAGCCTGCGGCAACAAACGCACCCTCCCTTTCCATATTTTAGGCGCACCCATACCATAATCGGGCAATGGCATTGGTTTATCGGAAACTTTATTTATCTTTGCAATGTAGAGATTACGAAAGCATTTCTCAGGGGACGATCCCATTTTCCTGCCCCGGATGATTTTGCGTTTAAATATTGCGACGGCCCCTCAAATCTGTGTGAAGTTGCGTCACTACTTTTGAATTCTTCAAAATCACGGGCCGTCGCAATCTTTTTATCCCTTTAAACAAAAATCATGCCATAGCCCATCCGATTTTCCTCGCCCCCAGTCTATCCCGCTTCGACGAGGCTACGCTCCAGTGCGGCACGCGTCGCCATGCGGCCGGCCTCGACAATTTCCCGGGCGCGGTAGAATTCAAAAATCCCGAAACGGTCGGCAGGCATCTCTATCAGCAGGTCGGGCTTGTAAAGCTTGCACATCAGGCGTGCGATATGCTGCTGCATGATCTCCGACGATGCGGTAATCACCTTATAATAGTTCAGCGAAGCCTTGTTGCGGACGGCCATCTCCTCCGAGAACGGGGCGCTCACATCCACGGCGACCAGGACGTCGCCCGGTTCACGGCGCACCCGGTTCAACGGCAGCGGATTGACCGTACCGCCGTCGACCAGCACCTGGTTCCCCCGGCGTACGGGACGGAATACCGACGGGATGGAGATAGACGCCCGGATGGCATCGTACAAGCCTCCCCTGTCGAGCACGACTTCGCGCCCCGTCAGCAGGTCGGCGGCAACCGCGGCGAACGGCAGCGGCATCTTCTCGATCTTCACGTCGGGCACCAGCTCCTTCATGGCCCGCATCACGCGGTCGCCCTTGACGAGTCCCTCGGTGCTCAGCGCAAAATCGACCAGCCCGAAAACCTTATACTTGTCGAGCGTATACATCCACTCCTTGAAGGGTTCGAGATGCCCCGAGGCATACATGCCCCCGACCAACGCCCCCATCGAAGTGCCGGCCACAGCATGCACCTCGAATCCCTGACTCTCCAACTCCTCGATCGCCCCGATATGGGCAACACCACGCGCGCCGCCGCCCGCAAGCACCAGCGCAGCCCTTCTTTTTTTCATAAATTCATCTTGTTTATCCGCTCCCGGACTTTATCCCACGCATGGGTTCCGAACAGACAGCTTGCACGCATCGTGCCGCACATCCCGGCAAAACGCGACATCGGAATAACGAAACACAATTCGTCCGCACCGACCCACGGGCGCACCGAAGGATCGAACAGCCCCAGGAAACACCTGCGGCCGCCGTTACGGTTTTCCCGCACGGCCTGCGACACCACGGTACTGCATCCCGAGCCGAACGGCGCCGCAACGGCATCCGGGGCGTCGTTGTCGAACCCGGCCCATGTCACGAGCCCCGCCAAGACGTCTGGCGTAGCGAAGAATAGCACGCCTTCCGCCCCGTCGAACGTCCCCGCCGCATCCACACGCACGAACTCGAGCCACGCCTTCGGCCCCGGCCGCAGGTCGAGCGCAGCGATGAAGTCCAGCACCATTTCGGGCGTCTGCTTATAACGCTCCTTGAGCGAGACGAACTGCGGGACGAATTCCGGCATGGGGCTGAAACCCGTATAGAACTTGCCGCCCCCGCAACCGATATTCGAGGCGTTGAGCCCCACGGGCCGCCCGTCACGCGCCTCGGCCAACGCCTTGAAAAAACACCCGCCCGCCTTTGCGGCGGGGCGCAGCGGTTCGTCCGTATAGCGAAACAGCAGGGGCAGCTCCGGCACCGGGCCGAAAGCCTCGCGGAAAGCGGCGACAAATTCTCCTGTCTGCATGGCATTCATCCGTTTGTAATTACATAATCCATAAATACGTCGTGCGGTTCGACGGGCAGTGCCCCGACCAGCTGGTGGGCGTAGCAGACCCCGACCTTCACGCCCCGGAACCCGGGCTGCGAGAGGTATTTGTCATAAAACCCGCGGCCGCGGCCCATGCGGGCACCGGCTTGCGTAAATGCCGTTCCAGGAACGACGATCAAATCTATTTCGGACGGTTCGCACGGCATTGCGTCCCCGTCCGGTTCGGCGATCCCGAAGGCCCCCGCACGGAGTGCCCCGGGTACGTAATCGAAGAACCGCATCGCGTCGCCCCCGACCCGGGGGACGACGATCCGCCTGGCGGAGCCCCACCGGGCAAGCGCCTCCTCCGTCGCGGGTTCGTCGGGCAGGGCACAGAAAAACGCCACGCACCGCGCTGTCCCGAAAGGCCCCGATTCCGCTACCCGGCGGAAGATCCGCCCGGATGCCGCCGCACGTTCTTCGGGGGAGAGGGACAGGTTCTGTTTTTTCATCGCTGCACGCAGCTCTTTTTTAGTCATAAAACCCTCCTTTTCGGCATAAAATTCCCGGCCGTTTCTATTGTTATTCTGCAAACAATGGCTATCTTTGCGTCCGGGAACACAAAACTTTAACAAATATAAACAAATTTAAATCATTATGAGCTGTTTTTTATCTAATTCCTCGCTCGGCAAGAAGTTGGTGATGAGCGTAACGGGGTGCTTCCTCGTGCTCTTTATCCTCTTCCACATGTCCATGAACATTGTGGCGATCATCTCGCCCGAGGCTTACAACATGATCTGCGCACTGCTGGGGGCCAACTGGTATGCATTGGCAGGCACCCTCGTACTGGCGGCAGGCGTGGTCATCCACTTCATCTACGCCGTCATCCTGACGCTCGAAAACCGCAAGGCCCGCGGCTCGCAGCGTTACGCCGTAACGGTCGTGGAGCCGGGTGTGAAATGGGCTTCGAAAAACATGCTCGTGCTGGGCTTCATCATCCTGGGCGGCCTGGCCCTCCACCTGTTCAACTTCTGGGCTAAAATGCAGCTCGTCGAAATCATGGGCGGCCACGAGAACTCGCTGGGCTTCGGCGCTGCCGACGGCGCTTCGCTGATCGCCTACACCTTCTCGCAGTGGTATTACGTGGTGATCTACCTCGTGTGGTTCTTCGCCCTCTGGTTCCACCTCACGCACGGCGTATGGTCGATGTTCCAGACCGTGGGCTGGGCCA
>ERZ857840.570-NODE-570-length-52572-cov-9.305463_pt1 | contig 52572 bp, 46 predicted proteins | sample MGYA00519760_ERZ857840 | MGnify/ENA primary metagenome ERZ857840 (study PRJEB31778, sample SAMEA3449371) | human gut metagenome | biome: human gut; feature: human-associated habitat; material: faeces | place: United Kingdom | collected 2010/2012 ... | reverse complement strand
GGCGGATGACCTCGAAATTATGGGTCAGATGGTCAAGGTCGATCTCCGCCCAGGTTCGTTTGAGCGTGCTTTCCATAGACGCTTCCACCCTTTTGCTTCAAATCTGAACGCGCGCTACTGCGCCGCGTTTGGCGATAGTATATCACCAAAAATAAAATTCGTAAACTCTGCCGCCGCAATAATTTTTTCATTTTCTGCGATCTCGGCATACACCGGCGCGCCCGCATCGTCAAAATAGAGCGAGCAGAAAAGCTTTTCGCTGCCGGAAGAGAGTGAAAAATCCACATGCAGCACGATCTCCCCTCCAAGCGTTTCCGTGCCGAAGCTGTCAAGGTACGCCTTCGGGAATGCGCGCAGAAGCATCGGCGCACAGTTCAGCGCGCTCACGCGCGGCGAGAGCGTGCCGACGTCCAGCACGAGGCCATCAAACGTGAGTGAAAGCCTCTCCCCCTCCAGTACCGCACCCACGCCCGCAAGCTCCTGCGGCTCTTTGACCTCGGCGCGCACGGTATCGCCCTGCGCGCTGAGATGCAGGCAATAGGCGATCGTTTCGTCCTCGCGCGGAACGCACACGCGCACGTCCGTTTCGTAAGAGGATATTTTCTGATATTGCTCCTGCAATTCCTCTGCGCGGTCATTTTCCCCGCCGCAGGCACATAAGAGCAGCACCGCCAACAGCGGCAGCCAGATTTTTTTCATCGTTCCGCCCCCCTTCCGTCCGCTATGTATATGCGCCGTTCCGGCTTTTCAGTAGGCGTAAAACGCTATGTACATAAGATTCACCCTTGTTTCTCTCTCAAGTCATAGCAATATTCACTTTTTGAATTGCCACTTTTGATGATTTTATCGGCGAAAGCAGGAACGCACATCCACCTTTTTATCCACTCCCCGCTCTCCCGCGGCGCAAAAAAAGGGGGAAGCTGATCTCTCAGCTTCCCCTTAGAAATCTCTTGATTTTTCAGTGCCTTCGGCTTACTTGAAATATCTTTCAAGTAAACCCTTGAGGGCGCGGCCATGACGGGCCTCGTCGCGGGCCATCTCGTGGACGGTGTCGTGAATGGCGTCGAGACCGTTCTTCTTCGCGCAGGCGGCGAGGTCGAACTTGCCGGCAGTGGCGCCGAACTCGCAGTCGACGCGCCAGGCGAGGTTGTCCTTGGTGGTCGCCTTCATGTTGGGCTCGAGGTCAGAGCCAAGGAGCTCAGCAAACTTTGCAGCGTGCTCCGCCTCTTCGTAGGCGGCCTTCTCCCAGTACAGGCCGATCTCGGGATAGCCCTCGCGATGGGCGATGCGCGCCATGCAGAGGTACATGCCGACCTCGCTGCACTCGCCGTTGAAGTTGGCCATCAGCTGCTCGAAGATATACTTCTTGTCCTCTTCAGAGATGTCGGGGTTGTTCTTCACGGTCTTGCCGTAAACGCCGAACTCATGCTCGGCGGCGAGCTTCAGTTCACCCTTGACTTCCTCGAACATATTGCTCTTGGCATGGCACACGGGGCACTCCGCGGGAGCCTCGGGGCCTTCATAGATATAACCGCAAACCTTGCACAGCCACTTCTTCATAATACTACCTCCATAAAATTTTATATTGAAATGTGAATTGTTCTGCTTGTCTTTCACTGGCGTTAGTATACCACATATCTCCGCCCTTGCAGAAGTTGCAAATGCAACAATTCGGTGAATTTTTTATGAATTGCGAGATTTTGCTTTTTTCGCGCAATTTTTTCAGCACTCGCTGCTGTACTGCCGGCAGCGCCAGCCCGTTTTCGATTTTTTCATTGCTTTTGCGCATGCCCTTTGCTACAATGAGAGGCGAGAACATTTTCGCAGGAGGGCTATTTTCATGTCTGTTAAGATCGCACCGTCCATTCTCTCCGCCGACTTTTCAGAGCTCGGCGCCGGCGTGGAGGCCATTTCCACCGCCGACTATGTCCATTTCGATGTAATGGACGGCTGCTTTGTCCCCAATATCAGCATCGGTATCCCCGTGCTCCAGTCGATCCGCAAGCGCACGGCGCTGCCCATCGATGTACACCTGATGATCGTGCAGCCTGAGCGCTATGTCGATCAGTTCTGCGACGCGGGCGCGGATCTCATCACCTGCCATGTTGAGGCCGACACCCCCGAAAAGATCCATCTTGCGCTCGACAAGATCCATGCCAAGGGCAAGAAGGCGGGCGTCGTCTTAAAGCCCAACACGCGCGCAGAGGCGGTGCTACCGTTCCTTGACAAGTGCGACATCGTGCTTGTGATGACCGTCGAGCCGGGCTTTGGCGGGCAGAAGTTCATGGCCGACATGATGCCCAAGGTCGCCGCCATCCGCCGCTACATCGACGAGAGAAATCTTGACTGCGAGCTTGAGGTCGACGGCGGCGTGGACGCCGTGACGTGCAAGACCTGCATCGAGGCGGGCGCAAATGTGCTCGTTGCCGGCTCCGCCGTCTACAAGGCCGCCGACATTCCCGCCAAGATCAAAGAACTGAGAGGATAAGGCCGATGGAATACTTTCCCGCGGCGCTCGAAAAGCTCGTTGAGCAGTTCGCGCGTCTGCCCGGCATCGGCAGCAAGAGCGCGCAGCGCCTGGCGTTTTTTGTGCTGAGCCTGCCGGAAGAGGAGGCCAAAGCCTTCGCCGATGCCATTGTCGACGCCAAGCGCACCGTCACGTGCTGTCCGGTCTGCCGCAATCTGACCGACGGCGGTCTATGCCCCATTTGCTCATCCCCCAAGCGCGATGAGCATATCATCTGCGTGGTCGCCGATCCGCGCGACGTGGTCGCCATTGAGCGCGCGCGCGAGTACAACGGCCGCTATCATGTGCTGCACGGCGTCATCTCACCGATGAACCACGTAGGGCCTGACGATCTGGAGATCAAGTCCCTTCTCGACCGCGTGGCGCAAGGCGGCGTGGAAGAGGTCATCATGGCCACAAATCCCGACACCGAGGGCGAGGCGACGGCGATGTACTTAGCCCGCCTTCTGCGTCCCTTCGGCGTGCGTGTCACGCGCCTTGCCTACGGCATCCCCGTCGGCGGCCACCTTGAATTTGCCGACGACGCCACGCTGATGCGGGCGCTCGAAGGCCGAAGAGACATCTGAAAAATTGGGCAAAAAAAGGACGAGTTCTTTCGAACTCGTCCTTTTTTATCTTGTCTCACATGATCTTCACGGTGTAGTAAACTGCGAGCAGGAACGTGCCGATGGCCAGCACCCACAGGCCGTAGTAGGCAATGCTGCTGACAAAGAGCGCCGCCACGATGGCCAGCGCACACACGGCGAGCACGGCATAGATGAGCTTATAGTCGCCGTCCTGCGACACGATACGAAGATTGCCGAACTTTTCCAGCTTACCCCCGTTCTTGCCCGCCTTGTATACGGCAACCGCAAGCGCCGCGATCACAGCTACGGCAAAGACGCTGCACCCGATCACAAGGGCGCTCCACATCTCGCTGCCGCTGCCATGATGAATGAGGTACATCGCCATCAGCGATGCCGTCAGTCCCACGGCCTGCACGGAAAACTCGCGCGGATAGAGAAGGAATACAATGCCGATGAGCATCGCGACCGGAACGATCACGCACATCATCGTCGTACCCTGCGGATAGATCCTGAGCATCAGCTCAGAGGACATCGCAAAGAAGAAACCCGCGCACAGGATCCACGGCGCGACAGGCGCGAAGCGCGTCCACTTTTTGCGCATGATCCACATCACAAGTCCCGCGCCAAAGGCTACGGCGCCGATGATTCCGAGAACCTTCAGCACGCTCATCATCGTCAAAACCTGACCAACGCCGCCCTTGACGAAATAGTTGTTCACCATCAGAAGATAAAACTCAGCGATCACGCCAACCATGAGCAAGATGATCGCGCGGTTGACGTTGCGATCGCTCTTCGCCATGCGCTCCGCCCGCTTATCATTGTTTTTTGCCATCTATCCGAGCCTCCAAAAAAGGTTATCGTTCTGTAATCGCCCTCATCAGGGCGGAAACATTACATCGTAGTATAATAACAGAAGTTGCCCTGTTTGGCAAGGGAAAATTCTTATTCTTATGTCAGATCTTTCCTTTTTGCGCCATTCTTGCTTTTCCTGCCCGCAGGCCTTATAATGTCTGGTATGCAAAAAAGAGGAGGATTTTCCCCATGCCCAACGTTTCGATCAAGCTGCTGCGCGAGGGCGCAAAGCTCCCTGTGCACGGCTCTGCATCTGCCGCCGGTTACGACCTGTACGCCTGTCTGGACGGCGATCAGGAGCTCACCATTCCGCCCCATTCCACCGCCATGCTGCCGACCGGGCTGTCCTTCGCTCTGCCGGATGGCACATTCGGCGCAGTCGTCGCCAGAAGCGGGCTCGCTTCCAAGCAGGGGCTGCGTCCGGCGAACTGCCTCGGCGTGATCGACAGCGATTACCGCGGCGAATGCTTTGTTGCCCTGCACAACGACAGCAGCGAAGAGCGCACCGTGCGCCACGGCGACCGCGTCGCCCAGCTCGTGCTGCTGCCGTTCCTGCCGATGGAATTTGAAGAGGTCGACGAGCTGCCCGCGACCGTGCGTGGCGAGGGTGGCTTTGGCAGCACGGGACGCTGACACACCTCAGAGCACAAATGCTCCGTCCACCGCGAGCACCTGTCCCGTGACGAACGATGCCTTGTCGGAGGCAAGGTATACCACCGCCTCGGCGATGTCCTCGGGCCTGCCGAGGCGGCCGAGCGGTGTCTGCTCGACGAGATCGCGGATCGTTTCCTCGCCCAGCACCCGAACCATATCGGTCTCGATGACGCCGGGAGCAACACAGTTGACGCGAATGCCGCTCGGCGCGACCTCCAGCGCAAGCGAGCGGGTCAGTCCGATGAGCGCGTGCTTGGTGCAGGAATACGGCACCTCGCACGATGCACCGTGCTGTCCCCACATGGACGAAATGTTCACGATGCAGCCGCTCTTTTCGTGCAGCATGCCCGGCAGCACCGCCAGAATGGTGTTGCGTGCGCCGTTCAGGTTTACGCCGAAGTAGCGCTCCCACATCTCGTCCGTCACGTCCTGAAAAAGCTCCTGCCCCGCGACGCCCGCGTTGTTCACGAGCAGCGTGATCTTGCCGAGTTCGCGCTCGCACTGCGCGACCATGGCGTTCACCTCGGCACGCTTCGACACGTCCGCCTGCACGGCGATGGCCTCATGTCCTTCGCTGCGCAGCAGCGCGGCAAGCTCGTCCGCCAGATCTTTTCGCTTATAATAGTTGATGCACACGGCGTAACCCTCGCGCGCGAGCGCAAGCGCGACCGCGCGGCCGATGCCGCGGGACGAACCGGTGACCAATGCAACTTTTTTCATGCGCTCTCCTCCAGAAGTCATAAATCCTGCTTATTATATTGAAACCAGCGCAAAAAAGCAAGCGCCGCCCGACCGGGACGGTGCTTTTGTTCTAATTCGATCCGTCAAAGCACGGAAGAACCCCTGCACGCGGAAACTTTTTCTCAGATTTTGCGTCTAATACTGATAAAGGGCGTAAGGGAGGTGACCGAATGCGCCGCATCAATCTTTTTTCCTACGGCATGATGTCGCTTTTTAAGCTGGCGGTGCGCGTACTCGTCATCGTTCTGGCTGTGACGCTTCTCCGCCAGGCGCATCCTGCGCAGCCCGCGCCATCGTATCCGCCGCGCTTTGACCGGTGCGCCATGCCGGAAACGGCCATCGCCACGCCTTCTTCCCCAGAGGAAAGCAGCGCTGCAAAGCCCGCGCCCGACTGGCGCTTTTTCGTGCTCGAATACCACAACTTCACTGACGATCCCGCACAGGTGACGGATTACACCATCACGATCTCCGGACTGCGGCGCGACCTCGATTTTCTGCGCGACAGGGGATACGTAACGATCCTGCCGCACGAGCTTGCCGCGGGGCAGCTCGACGACGGCGCACCGCTGCCGCAGAAGGCAGTGCTGCTCACCTTTGACGACGGCTACGTGAGCAACTTCACCCTTGCTCTCCCGCTGCTGCGGGAGTATGGCGCAAAGGCTGCCGTTTCGCTCATCACCGCGCGCATCGACGAGGGGACGAGCGGTTTTCTCTCCTGGGACGAGTGCCGTGAGATGGCAAAAAGCGGGCTTGTCGAGTTCGCTTCCCACACCCATGACCACCACATTCACAACGACGCGAACGGCATTGAGCGCAGGAATGGGGAATCGGAGGACGACTACCTTACGCGCATCTCCTACGATCTCGAGACCAGCATCACCCGCATCAAGCTTGAAACGGGACAGCCCGTCACCGCCTTCACCTACCCGCTCGGCAAAATGGAACCGTGGGCGGAGCCTGTTTTGCAGCAGCTCTTTTCCGTCACGTTCTCCGGCGTTTACGGCAAGGCGCGCTACGGCAATTCGCTCTATCATCTGCCGCGCTTCAACATCAGTGATAGCCACCCCGCGAGCGAATACATGCGCCGCGCTTGAGATGATTTCCTTCGGAGTCCTCGTGTCTTAAGTCTCGGCGCTTTTGCGCCGTAAAATGCTTTTGCTGCGCAAAAGCATTTGCGCAGGGGCAATTCACTTGCCCCTGTGCTTTTTCATGTCTTACAGGTTCCAAAAAATGGAGACACACCACACGGTGTGTCTCCATTTTTTGGAGCAGGGTACGGGAGTCGAACCCGCCTTAACGGCTTGGGAAGCCGCTGTAATACCGATATACCAACCCTGCGAACACTGGGAGTATATCATATCTTTCATGTCATTTCAAGGCGAAATATTCATGTTGTACCAAATCCTTTCATATTCTCTGCTGAACGAAGAAAGGAGCCTCGCCATGAAACGAATCTTTCCGATGATCCTGCTGTTTGCGCTGCTTTTGTGCGTGCCTGTGCGCGCCGACGAGCTCACGCTCGACGCCCCCTCCGCTCTCTTGATGGAAAAGCAGACCGGCACCGTGCTCTACGCCAAGGACGAGCACACGCCGCGTGAGGGCGCGAGCATCACGAAGGTGATGACGCTGCTGCTCACGATGGAGGCCATCGACTCCGGCGCGCTCTCGTATGACGATACCGTCACAGGCTCGGCTCACGCAGCCTCGATGGGCGGCAGTCAGATCTGGCTCAAAGAGGGCGAGCAGATGCGTGTCGAAGACCTCATCAAAGCCGTGTGCGTCGTTTCCGGCAACGACGCAGCGGTCGCGCTCGGCGAGCATCTTGCCGGCAGCGAGGAGGCCTTTGTTGCGCGCATGAACGAGCGGGCGAAGGAGCTCGGCATGCACGACACGCACTTTCTCAACTGCACAGGACTTCCCGCCGAGGGACACGTCACCTCAGCCTACGACATCGCGCTCATGTCGCGCGAACTGATCCTGAACCACCCCGACCTGCGCCGCTTCACGACCATCTGGATGGATTCGCTGCGAAACGGAGAGTCTCTGCTCGTCAACACCAACAAGCTCGTGCGCTTTTATCCCGGCACAACGGGGCTCAAGACCGGCTCGACCAGCTCCGCCGGATACTGCATCAGCGCCACGGCGGAAAAGGACGGCATGGAGCTCATTGCCGTGGTGCTCGGCGGCAGCACGAGCGACAAGCGTTTTGCCGACGCGAAGACGCTCTTAAACTACGGCTTTGCGTCGTATTCCCTCGTCACCGTCGTACCGGAGTCGCCCCTGCCTGCCGTGCCGTTGACGCTCGGCACGCAAAAAGCCGTGCAGAGTGTATTAACGGATAAAAACGCGCTGCTGCTTGAAAAAAGCCGCGCAAACGGGCTGACGCAGGCCGTTTCTCTGCCTGACGCCGTCGACGCGCCCGTGGAGGCGGGCGAGCCGCTCGGTACACTCGATATTTTTGACGCAAGCGGCACGGCTGTCGCCTCCCTGCCGCTGCTTGCAGGCGAGAGCGTGGCACGGCTGAGCTGGTTTGCGCTGTTCCGCCGCCTGCTCGCCATCGCAGTCTGCGCCGCCTGAGCGCCTGCCACTTCGCACAAATCTCACACCGCGCTCTCCCATTTTCTGCGGCGCAACGCATAATTTTTTACTTTTCCCAGCAAAAAATACCTTTTTATACTTGACAGGCTCCGAAAAAGGTGTATACTGCAAACAATTTCATAAGTCTTGATAGAGGCGCGGCTGACAAAAGTAGCCCCCGACAAACGGCAGGATACCGTGGGGAGCGAAAGGGGAGGCCGCCGAAGGGTCGATTGGATTCCTGTCCGGTCGGTGCCTGGGTCGTCGGGGAATACCCGCCGGACTGTCGCCCGAAAGGGTGGAGTGCTGTCATGATCGACGCGGTCAGGAGCTTCGATGTTTATATTATTGCATCGGTTTTTGATGTTTTTTGTGTTAAGTCATGATGGAAATCATGGCTTAATTTTTTTGCTCTGTGTGTAAAGCACAGGAAAGGAGAAACATCATGCAATTCGTCGGAACCTTCTGGGCGCTTGTCCCCCCCATCGTCGCCATCACCCTGGCGCTGATCACCAAGGAAGCGTATTCCTCCCTCTTCATCGGCGTTGTGATCGGTGCGCTGTTTGCCTGCAACTTCTCTCCCATCGCAACGATCGACATGATCGTCAATGACGGCCTCGTCACTGCCGTGGCTGACAATGCGGGCATCTTTCTCTTCCTCGTCCTACTCGGCATCATCGTAGCGCTCGTCAATTTAGCGGGCGGCAGCGCAGCCTTCGGCCGTTGGGCGGAGGAGAATATCCACACCCGCGTAGGCGCGCAGCTTGCGACGTTCGTGCTCGGCATTCTCATCTTCATCGATGACTATTTCAACTGCCTGACCGTTGGCTCGGTCATGCGTCCGGTCACCGACCGCCACCAGATCTCGCGTCCCAAGCTCGCCTACCTCATCGACGCCACTGCCGCCCCCGTGTGCATGATCGCGCCGATCTCGTCCTGGGCGGCCGCCGTATCCTCTACGGCCGAGGATCTCGACACCGGCATTTCCGGTATCCAGCTCTTCATCCGCGCCATTCCTTATAATTTCTATTCCCTTTTGACCTTTGTCTTTATCATCACGCTCACACTGCTCAAGTTTGACTACGGCCCGATGCGTGGCTTTGAAGAGCGCGCCCGCAACACGGGTGACCTCTCCGGCAGCACCGACAGCACCGAGGAGAACATCAACCCCAAGGGCCGCGTCATTGACCTTATCATTCCCGTCATTCTCCTCATCATCTTCTGCACCATCGGCATGCTCTATGTTGGCGGCTTCTTCGGCGCCGACGCCTCCGGCTGCACCGACTTTGCCGGCGATTTCATCGGCGCATTCGGCAATACGAACGCCTTTGTCGCTCTCCCCTGGGGCGGTCTCATCGCGCTGGTGCTCACGGTCATCTACCTTGTCGCCCGCCGCGTCGTCGGCTTCCGTGCGGCCATGGGCTGCGTTCCCAAGGGCTTCCAGTCGATGATCTCCCCCATCATCATTCTCACGCTCGCTGTCTCCCTCAAGACCACACTCAACGCGCTTGACGCAGCCGGTTACGTGCATGATCTGATGTATGCCGCGTCTGAGGGGCTTTACAACATGCTCCCCGCCGTCATCTTCCTCGTCGCCTGCGTGCTGGCCTTTGCCTCCGGCACGTCCTGGGGCACCTTTGGTATTCTGATCCCCATTGTCACCGCCATTTTCCCCAATGACAGCGCACTCCTCTACATCGGCATCTCCGCCTGCTGCGCGGGCGCTGTGTGCGGCGACCACTGCTCCCCCATCTCTGATACCACCATCATGTCCTCCGCCGGTGCGCAGTGCGAGCACGTCAATCACGTGGCAACGCAGCTTCCCTACGCCATCACCGTCGCCTGCCTGAGCTTTGTGTGCTTTGCGCTCGCAGGCTTCATCCAGAACTGGATCATCTGCCTTGCCATCGGCGCGGCACTGACGGTCTGCACGCTCTTCGTCATTCGCAGAAATGAAGCCAGAAAGGCTCGCATCAGGGATTGATCTCATTTGCTCTCCACTCTCTTTTCTCTCTGGAAAGGCGGGCAGACCCAACAGGTCTGTCCGCCTTCCTCTTTTCTTTTTTTGCAGAATATGATATACTCTGCTCAAAATTATCCGATCCATGGAGGGTTTTCCCATGAGCATTGTCGTACTGGGCGCCGTTTTTGTCGATATCAAGGGCTACCCCATCTCTTCCTATATCCCCGGCGGACGCAACGCAGGCCGCGTTGTGCAGGTGCACGGCGGCGTGAGCCGCAACATCGTTGAGGACATCGCAAACGTTGAGCTGCGCCCCACTTTCGTCAGTCTCGTCGACGAGTCAAGCGCGGGCGCAGATGTTGTCAAAAAGCTCCAGAGCCACAAAGTCGACACGCGCTACATGCGCACCACGCCCGACGGCATGGGCACCTGGCTCGCCATCTTTGACAACACGGGCGATGTGACCGCGTCCATCTCCAAGCGCCCTGACCTGCACCCCATCGCCGACATTCTCGACGAGCAGGGCGATGAGATCTTTTCCCAGGCCGACAGCATCCTTCTGGAGATCGACATGGAAAAGGACATCGTCAAGCGCACGTTCGCACTGGCGGAAAAATACCACAAGCCCGTTTACGCGGTCGTTTCCAACATGAGCATCGCCATCGAGCGGCGCGACTTTTTGCGCTCGGTACATTGCTTCATTTGCAACCAGCAGGAGGCGGGCATCCTGTTCTCTGAAAACTACGACAATTTCACCCCCGACGAGATGCTGCCCGTCCTGCACGACAAGATCCGCGGCGCGCAGATCCGCCGCATGGTCGTCACGATGGGCTCTCAGGGTGCGGTCTTTGCAACGCTCGACGGCGAGGAAGGCTATTGCCCCGCGAAAAAGGTCGACGTCAAGGATACGACCGGCGCTGGCGACGCATTCTTTGCCGGAACCGTCATCGGCCAGACCTATGGCAAGACCATGATGGAATCCTGTGAGATCGGCACACGCCTTGCCGCCTCTGTCATCACAACGGGCGAAAATGTCTGCCCGCGCTACCTGCCGAGCGAATTCGGGCTGGACGTTTCCGCGCTGGACGACGCGCAGCTCGCACTCGAGCTTTGATTCCGGCGAAAAGCAAATACAACAAAAAGTGAGGGACGAGTGATCGTCCCTCGCTTTTTATTTCTCACTCCTCGCACAGCTGCGCACGGTTCTCTTCCGCAAGGCGCAGTGCCGCGTCCCGGTCCACGCCGTAGACAAAGCGGAACCCATACGACTTTGTCATCGTAATTGCGCTCACCGTGCCGTCTTTCAGGTAAAACGCAATGTCGCGGACGTCATAGTTTCCGTCGTCCTGCGGCGTCTGCGGCTGCCAGACGTAGGCGCGGTCGAAGTCATAGGCGGGCTCACTGTAGCCGCTTTCGTCGCTGTAGCCGTCATAGAGCTCGGACTCGTCTGCCGCGATGCAGTAAAGCGCTTCCGGGTATTCCGTCAGCAGCGCTTTCTCGCTGTCGCCGACCTTGACGCCGCGCGGCGTTCCCACGCCCACAGCGCCGGTACGCAGATAGCTGATGACCTCGCGCCCTGTTTCAGGGTAGTAATCCGTCCCGACGACGAGCTGCGCGTCCGCGTCGTAATGGCGCGCAAAGTCATAGGGCAGCATCCCGTCGCTGTCGTAGGTCGTATTCTCCGTTTTCCCGTTCGGCTCGTAGTCCGCCCCAAGGCTCAGGAAACCATCCGGCAACTCCAGCGTAAAGTTCGCGTCCGGCTGCGGCTCGATCGTCAGGTCTTCCTCCTGCATCAGGGGTTCGTCCGGTGCGCCGTCCGGCGTTTCCTGCTTTTCTCCGCAGCCTGACGCCAAAAGTGTCAGCGCCGCCAACAGCGCCGAAAGCGGCAGCGCTGTGTTTCTTCGTCTCATATTGGTCTCCTCCCTGTTTCTCACGCTTCCTTCAGCTTTTCCTCCAGCAGCTTGAAGGCCTCCTCCGCGGACAGCGCGCGGATCTCCGCGCGGCTCTTTTCGCCGAAGTCGAAGCGCTCGGCGACCGTCTCCTCCGGAGTGGAAAAGCCGATGAATACCGTGCCGACGGCGTTGCCGCGCTCGTCGCGCTCAGGACCCGCAACGCCCGTGACGCTGACGGCAAGATCGGCGGTCGTCGCCCTGCGCGCGCCCTCCGCCATCGCGCGGGCAACGGGCGCGGACACCGCGCCGTATTCCTCCAGCATCTCTGCCGGAACGCCGAGCACGCGGTGCTTGACCGTGTCGGTATAGCTCACCACGCCGCCCATGAAAACGAGCGACGCGCCCGGCACATCCGTGATGCGCTTGGCGATGAGGCCGCCGGTGCAGCTTTCCGCCGCGGCAAAGGTCATGCCGCGCGCCTTGAGCAGCTCGCAGCAGCGCTGTTCGATCATTTTTTCGTTTTCCGCCATAGTAAAGACTTCCTTTCAGAATTTGATGCGTACAAATTCACGGTTTGTCATCGCGCGGTCGATGAGGCCCTCGATATCGAGCGCTGCCTCCGCCTCGCGGACTTCCTCAAGATTCGGCTTCGTGCGCGGATGGCGCGGCGTAAAGACCGTGCAGCAATCCTCGTAGGGCAGGATCGAGGTATCAAAGGTGCCGATCTTACGGGACAAACGCACGATCTCCTCCTTATCCATGCCGATGAGCGGGCGCAGGACGGGAAGATCGACCACGTCCTCCGTCACGCGCAGGGCCTCCATCGTCTGCGAGGCGACCTGACCTAAGTTCTCGCCCGTGACGAGCGCCTTGGCCTTCACCTGATCGGCCACGCGCTGCGAAATGCGCATCATAAAGCGGCGCATGATGAGCGTGAAGAACTCCTCGGGGCAGTTGCGGCGAATTTCCTCCTGAATTTCGGTAAAGGGCACGACCTGCACAGTCATCCGTCCGCACCAGGGCACAAGGAGTTTGGCAAGGGAAAGCACCTTCTCCTTCGCCGCGTCGGAGGTGTATGGCGGGGAGAAAAAGTGCACCATTTCAAGCTTGACGCCGCGCTTTGCGATCATGTAGGACGAAACAGGCGAGTCGATGCCGCCGGAAAGAAGGCTCACCGCCACGCCGCCCATGCCGATGGGCAGGCCGCCCGCACCCTCTTCCGCGGGGCCGTGGACGTAGGCCGAGTCGTCGCGAATTTCAATGTGGACGACGAGCTCGGGGTCGTGGACGTTGACCTCGCAGGTCGGGAACGCCTGATGGAGCGCCCCGCCGACCTGCTGGGAAAGCTGGATCGACGTCAAGGGGAAGGTCTTGTCGGCGCGCTTGCTCTCGACCTTGAAGCTCTTCGCCGCGCGCATTTCATCGGCAAGGTACTCCTTCGCCGCGGCAATGATCTTCTGCACGTCCTTCTCGCAGGGCAGTGCCTTGGAAACGGCGATGATGCCGAAGACCTTCTTGCAGCCCTCAAAGGCCGCGTCAATGTCGCAGTTTTCGTCCTTGGGCTCGACGTAGATGGTGCTCTGCTTGGCATAGATACGGAAATTGCCGCATTTTGCCACGCGGCGGTTGACGTTCGCCATCAGCTTATCTTCAAAGCTGCGGCGGTTGAGCCCCTTGAGCACGACCTCGCCGAGCTTGCACAGGATCATTTCATGCATTGGTGTTGTTCTCCTCATTTTCAATAGCCGCGCCCGCGCCGGCGGGAACCGCGGCTGAATTTACTTATTTTTGTGCTGGAATCTCCGCTTCATCCTTGCAAAATATCGGTGTTGCGGTACTGGATAGCCTCTGCGAGGTGGTGCGCTTCAATGGTCTCGCTGCCGTCAAGGTCTGCAATGGTGCGCGCCACGCGCAGCAGGCGATCGTGGCTGCGGGCGGTGAGGCCGAGGCGCTCAAAGGCGCCTTTCAAGAGCTTTTCGCCCGCGGCATCCAGCGTGCAGTACTCGCCCACCATCGCGGGCGTCATCTGCGCGTTGCAGGCAACGTCCGTACCGGAAAAGCGCTCTTTCTGTACCTCGCGCGCTCTGTTCACGCGCGCTTTTACCTCGGCGGAGGACTCCGCCTTTTCGCGCCGGCGCATGGCCTCAAATTCGACGCTCGGCACATTGACGTGCAGATCCATGCGGTCGAGCATGGGACCGGAAATTTTTTCGACGTATTTTTCCACCTGCTGCTTTGTGCAGTGGCAGCGCCCCGAGGGGTGGCCGTACCAGCCGCAGCGGCAGGGGTTCATCGCACCGACGAGCATAAACCGGCTCGGCAGCGTCACGCTGCCCGCGGCGCGGGTGATGGTGACCTCGCCGTCCTCAATGGGAGCGCGCAGCACCTCGAGCACATCGCGGTGGAACTCGGGCAATTCATCTAAAAAGAGAACGCCGTGATGCGCGAGCGAAATTTCGCCGGGCTTCGGCACCTTTCCCCCGCCGGTCATCGCGGAAGCGGAGAGCGTGTGATGCGGCGCACGGAAAGGCCGGTGCAGCAGCATCGGCTGCGCACTGTCCGTCAGCCCCGCGACCGACCAGATCTCCGTCGCCTCGAGCGCTTCCTTCCTCGTCATATCGGGCAGGATCGACGGAAGCCGCCGCGCCAGCATGGATTTGCCCGCGCCGGGCGAACCGATGAGCAGAATGTTGTGCCCGCCCGCGGCGGCGATCTCCAAGGCGCGCTTGACATTCTCCTGCCCCATGACGTCGGAAAAGTCGGGACCTTGTTCGTCCGTCTGCTCCGCCTGCCACTTCGGCTCGGGCCTGAGTGGCGCTTTGCCCTTCAAATGCTGCACAAGGGACACAACGTCCGGCACGCCGTAAACGGTCACGCCGTCGGCAAGCGTCGCTTCCGCGGCGTTGGCCGCAGGGACATAGAGCGTTTTGATGCCGGCGCGCGCCGCGGCCATCGCCATAGGCAGCACGCCGTTCACCGCGCGCAGTGTGCCGGTGAGCGAAAGCTCGCCGACAAAGGCCGCGTCCCTGGCGGGAGACTTGATCTCCTCTGCACAGGCGAGAATACCGAGAAGGATCGGCAGATCGTAGAGCGTTCCTTCTTTCTTGAGCCCCGCCGGGGCAAGATTCACCGTGATGCGGGAGACGGGAAACTTCACGCCGCAGTTTTTCACCGCCGCGCGCACGCGCTCGCGCGATTCCTTGACCGCCGTGTCGCCGAGGCCGACGATGTCGAACGCGGGAAGCCCCCCGGAAAGGAAGCACTCCACCGTGACCTCATAGCCCGAGATGCCCTGAAGGCCGAGCGAACGCACTGCTGTGACCATATCGTTCTCCTCCCTCTTCCGCGCCGCTGCGGCGCATTCTGCAATTAGTATAGCACATTTTTTGCATCAGGCAAATCCCCTCCGATGCATTTTTGCACATTTTGCACAAAATCGGTAAAACTTCGCAAAAATTCTTTAAAAATAAAAGAAATTGAACTTATTGTTGCAAAATGGTGAATGTTTTTACAGGAACAAGGCGTTTACATGTCGAAAAAAGTGTGCTATAGTATCTGCGTTGGATTTTGCGTCCAAACGCAGAAGAACCGTTTTTTGACGGTGAAATAAATAGGAGGTTCATTTATGGCAAGAAAAATGAAATCCATGGACGGCAATAATGCTGCGGCACACGTAAGCTATGCTTACAGTGAAGTTGCGGCAATTTATCCCATTACGCCGTCCTCCCCGATGGCAGACCTGGTCGACCAGTGGTCCGCAAATGGTCTGAAGAACATCTTCGGCAGCCAGGTCAAGGTCGTCGAGATGCAGTCTGAAGCCGGTGCAGCCGGCGCAGTACACGGCTCTCTCGGTGCCGGTGCGCTGACCACCACCTACACAGCCTCTCAGGGCCTGCTGCTGATGATTCCGAACATGTACAAGATCGCAGCTGAGCAGCTCCCCTGCGTGTTCCACGTTTCCGCCCGTACCGTTTCCACCCACGCGCTGAACATCTTCGGCGATCACTCCGACGTCATGGCCTGCCGCCAGACCGGTTTCGCCATGCTGTGCGAGGGCAACGTGCAGGAGGTCATGGATCTCTCCCCCGTTGCGCATCTGGCCGCTCTTTCCGGCAAGGTGCCGTTCATCAACTTCTTCGACGGTTTCCGCACCTCCCATGAGATCCAGAAGATCGCTGTGTGGGATTATAAGGATCTCGCCGACATGTGCGACATGGACGCTGTCAAGGCATTCCGCGAGCACGCCCTCAACCCCGAGCATCCCGCCATGCGCGGCTCCCACGAGAACGGCGATACGTTCTTCCAGCACCGCGAGGCCTGCAACCAGTACTACGACGCTCTCCCCGAAGTCGTGGAAAAGTACATGGGCAAGATCAACGAGAAGCTCGGCACCGACTACAAGCTCTTCAACTACTACGGCGCGCCCGACGCTGACCGCGTCATCATCGCGATGGGTTCCATCTGCGACGTAGCCGAGGAAGTCATCGACTATCTCAACGCCCACGGCGAGAAGGTCGGTCTCATCAAGGTCCGTCTGTACCGCCCGTTCAAGGCTGAGCGCCTGATCGAGGCCATCCCCGCAACATGCAAGAAGATCGCCGTTCTCGACCGCACCAAGGAGCCCGGCGCACAGGGCGAGCCTCTGTATCTCGATGTTGTCACCGCGCTCGCGAACGCCGGCATCACCGACAAGACCGTCATCGGCGGCCGTTACGGTCTCGGCTCCAAGGACACCCCGCCCGCTTCCGTGTTCGCTGTTTACACCGAACTTGCCAAGGCGGAGCCCAGGCGTCAGTTCACCATCGGCATCGTCGATGACGTGACGAACCTCTCCCTGCCCGAGGACAAGAACTGCCCGAACACCGCAGCCGAGGGCACCATCGAGTGCAAGTTCTGGGGTCTCGGCGGCGACGGTACCGTCGGCGCGAACAAGAACTCCACCAAGATCATCGGCGACCACACCGATAAGTATATCCAGTCTTACTTCCAGTACGACTCCAAGAAGACCGGCGGCGTCACCGTCAGCCATCTGCGCTTCGGCGACAAGCCCATCAAGAGCCCGTACTACATTAATAAGGCCGACTTCGTCGCGTGCCACAACCCGTCCTACATCGTGAAGAACTTCCCGATGGTGCAGGACGTGAAGCCCGGCGGCATCTTCCTCATCAACTGCCAGTGGGATTTCGAGGAGCTCAACAAGCACCTCCACGCCGACGCGAAGCGCTACATCGCCAAGAACAACGTGCAGCTTTACACCATCAACGCCATTGACCTCGCCGTCAAGGTCGGCATGGGCAAGCGCACCAACACCATCCTGCAGGCCGCGTTCTTCGCTCTGGCGAACGTGCTGCCCAAGGATGAGGCCGTCAAGTACATGAAGGATGCCGCCGAGCACTCCTACATGAAGAAGGGCATGGACGTTGTCCAGAAGAACTGGGACGCCATCGACGCCGGCGCCGGCGCGCTCGTGAAGATCGATGTTCCGGCCGACTGGGCGAACGCCACCGAGAAAGCTCACGTTGAGCATCTCGAAGGCCCCGAAAAGACCGTTGCGATGGTCCGCAACATCATGGAGCCCGTGGGCCGCATGAACGGCGACTCTCTGCCGGTCTCCGCTTTCGTCGATTACGCCGACGGAACCTTCCAGCAGGGCGCCGCTGCGTACGAGAAGCGCGGCGTTTCCGTCACCGTTCCCGAGTGGACTGCCGAGACCTGCGCGCAGTGCAACCAGTGCGCTTACGTCTGCCCGCACGCCACCATCCGTCCCTACACTCTCAACGCCGAGGAAGCCGCCGCGGCTCCCGAAGGCACCAAGATGGTCGATCACAAGATGTCCAAGGGCAAGTACAAGTACGCCCTGGCCGTCAGCCCGCTCGACTGCATGGGCTGCTCCGTGTGCGTGAGCGTCTGCCCGACCAAGTCCCTCAAGATGGTCGGCCAGGAGAGCCAGCTCGGCGAGCAGAAGGTCTTTGACTACATGGTCAAGGACGTCACCGTCAAGTCCGACGTCGCCGGCACCGACAACGTCATCAAGTCCCAGTACCTCAAGCCGTATCTGGAGTTCTCCGGCTCCTGCGCCGGCTGCGCCGAGACGAGCTACGCCCGCCTCGTCACCCAGCTCTTCGGCAACCGTATGTACGTCTCCAACGCCACGGGCTGCTCCTCCATCTGGGGCGGACCGGCTGCCACTTCTCCGTACTGCATGGATAAGAACGGCAAGGGCGTTGCCTGGGCGAACTCCCTCTTTGAGGACAACGCCGAGAACGGCTACGGCATGTACCTTGGCCAGAAGGTGCTTCGCGAGAAGTACATCGAGGCCGTCAAGGAACTGATCGCCGTGCCTTACGTCGATGAGGACATCGCCGCTGCCGGCAAGGAATTCCTCGACACCGTCAACGACGGCGAGAAGAACTCCGCCGCGGCTGAGAAGCTCGTCGCCGCCATCAACGCCAACCCGAGCGTGCCCACCTGCGAGTGCGACGCCTGCAAGCTCGCCCGCAAGGTCCTCGAGGGCAAGGACTACCTCGCCAAGAAGTCCGTCTGGATCTTCGGCGGCGACGGCTGGGCGTTCGACATCGGCTTCGGCGGTCTGGACCACGTCCTGGCCTCCGGCGAAGACGTCAACGTGTTCGTGTTCAACACCGAGGTGTACTCCAACACCGGCGGACAGGCCTCCAAGGCTTCCAACATCGGCCAGGTCGCGCAGTTTGCGGCGGCCGGCAAGGAGATCAAGAGCAAGTCTCTCGCCGAGATCGCCATGACCTACGGCTACGTTTACGTCGCCCAGGTCGCTATGGGCGCGAACATGGCGCAGACGCTCAAGGCCATCAAGGAAGCCGAAGCGTGGCACGGCCCGTCCCTCATCATCGGCTACTCCCCCTGCGAGATGCACTCCATCAAGGGCGGCATGGCCAACTGCCAGCTTGAGATGAAGAAGGCCGTTGACTGCGGTTACTGGAACCTCTTCCGGTACAACCCGGCGGCGGAGAAGCCCTTCTCGCTCGACAGCAAGGAGCCCAAGGGCGGCTATCAGGACTTCCTGAAGAACGAGGCCCGCTACGCGCGTCTCGCCACCGCCTTCCCCGAGCGCGCCACCGAGCTCTTCGAGAAGAACGAAGAGAACGCCAAGGCCCGCTACGAGCACCTGCTCAAGCTCAAGGCGCTGTACGAATAATTCCAAATCGCAAAAAAGGAGCTGGGAGAAATCCCAGCTCCTTTTCTTGCTTAATGAAAGAAATAGCGGGTATTGAATTTTGAAATTCAATATCCGCTATTTCTCGTCCGGAATATATAAAATGACGTCCTCCACTGAGCAGCCGAGGATCGAGCATATGTCGTTGAGCGTGGTAAGAGTAATGCTCCGGTTGTGCTTCATGGCATCCAGCGTCCCCTTGCTGAAGGAGTATTTGGTTATCAGCGTGTATGTTGTCACGCCCTTCTTTTTCATTGTTTCCCATAAGGGGTCAAAGGTGATCAACCGCATTTCCTCCTGCAAAAAACAACTCCCTACACAAATTATAATTTAGAAAAAAGGGTTGAATATACCCGAAAATCAGGGTATATTGAAAAGACTAAGTGAAAGGAGAAACACAAATGAAAAAGAGGATCAGCAGTGCTTTAGCGCTTCTTCTGGCAGTTTCCCTTCTTGCGGGCTGCGGGAAGAGCAAAGAAGTAAGAGCGGTTGAGAAGAGCATAGCTTCCATTGGCGAAGTTACCGAAGAAACGGAAGCGGCGATTGGCGATGCCCGCGCGCAGTATGAAGCGCTGCCGGAGGAGGAAAGGGAGAGCGTCTCCAACTACGAAACGCTGCAGGAGGCCGAAAAAAGATTGGAAGAACTGAGGCGTCTGGCGGAGATCAACGCAGTCGAGCAGGAGATCGCAGACATTGGCGAGGTGACAGAGGAGAAAAAGGAGCAGATCCAGAACGTCCGTGAAAAGTACGAAGCGCTCTCGGAAGAAGAAAAAGGCATGGTGTCCAATTCGGATATTCTGAGAGAAGCGGAGGAAAGACTGGAGAAACTGAAACTCCTTGCTATCGTCGGAACATGGAAATCGAGCATTGTTGGCATTACCTTAGTCTATTCTTTTAAAGAGGACGGAACGTATGAAAACTATGCGCAGAATCCGATCGGATTAAAACTGAGCGTGCAGGGAGGAAATGGAACCTATTCCTATGACGGAGAAACGGTGACGCTGTATCATGATGGCAAAGAAAACGTGTTCCCCGTAAAGATAACGGAGAATAGTCTTATTATTATGGCCACAGACAACAATCCGATTGGAGACATGATCTATACACGGGTGGACTGATCGGCAGCCGCGAGAGATACCGGCTGCTGCCCTCTTGACCAGACGGCGAAAACTGTGATATGTTTACAGGTGCGAATCGAGTCGATAACGGAGGAGGGGAGGAGCGCCATGCACTTTGATAAACGGACAAGTGCCAATCTGGACTATCTGAAAGCGTTTGCGGCGTTTCTTGTCGTGCTGGGCCACTGCCTTTCCTATTACACCGCCTGGCAGCCTCTGCCGCTCTTCGCCGGGATCGCAGAGGACCTGATCTATCATGTGCATGTGCCGCTCTTTTTCACGATCTCCGGCTTTTTGTGCCACCGGCAGCCGCTGCGCCCGTACTACAAGAAAAAGGTGCTCCGTGTCCTCGTCCCGTTCTGGTTTTTCGCGTTTTTGAAGGTATTTTTCAGCACCGTGATCGTCCGGCACTTCGCGCACGCGGACACGATCGGCGGCCAGCTTTACGATGCGTTCGTCATCGGCCGCGCCTACTGGTTTGCCTACGCGATCTTCCTCATGCTTCTGATCGCGCCGCTTTTCTGGGAAAAGGATGAAAAGACTGCTCCGCGAAAAGCGATCATCGGCATGATCGCCGCCGCTGTGTTCTGCGCCTTCTGCTCCATAAAAGAGCTTTCTCTGCTGACGGAGGTCTTCCAGATCAGCCGGACCGTAAAGCACCTTCCGTTCTTCCTGTCCGGCATGGTGCTGCGGTATTATTATCCAAAGCTGAAAGAATTTTTCGACCGGCGCCGTATCCCTGCGCTGTGCCTTGCCGCCGCGATCACGGCGGCGAGCGCGCTCTGCTTTGCGCTGCAGCTGAAGATCGATGCGTATCTGCGGCTGCTTGTCACGTCCTACGTGCTGATGGCGCTGCTGCTGGCGTTGGCAAACGCCCTTCCGGAAAATTGCCGGGCGCTGGCGCAGACCGGAAAAATGTCCTACCAGATCATGCTGCTCGACCCGTTTTATAAGGTCGTGCTGTTCGCTGCGGCGGGAAAGCTCTTCGGCGGCATGCCGCTGGCGCTGCTCCCGCTCATCGCCGCGGCGGATTTCGCGCTCGGTGTTATAACATGTATGGTCATCCGGAAGATTCCCGGCGTAAGAATACTGTTTGGATTGTAAAGAGGGTTTCACTATGCCGAACATTCTCGATTACCTTACCTGGCGCGGCGATGTGCCGTTTTCGGTGTCGCCGCCGAACGAGGTGGATAACTATATCCACTGCAAGATCGGCACGCTCGATTTTACCGGCATCGTGCCGGAAAACGAGCTGTACGTCCCGCTGCCGCAGGCGGTGGAGGCATATTTTGCCGCGGGCGGCGCGGAAAAGCTCGGCGCGCTCAGCTCACCGTATATTGCCCCGATGGTCAAGCGGCTGCCGGAAACGGTGCGCTTCCGCGAGGTGATGCTCACCGGTTTCCGCCAGGTGTACGATGAGAAAAAGACCGAGCAGTTCTCCGCGCTCACGCTGCGTCTGCCGGGCGGACAGCACTATGTGACCTTCCGCGGCACGGACGATACGATCGTCGGCTGGAAGGAGGACTGTCTGCTCACCGTCATGGACGAGATCCCCGCGCAGCGCGATGCGGTCGAGTATCTCACATGGGCGGCCTCGGTCTATCCGGGAAAAATCGCCGTCGGCGGCCATTCCAAGGGCGGCAATCTTGCCATGTACGCTGCCGCCATGGTGCCCGAGAGCGTGCAGGAGCGCATCGGGAACATCTACAATAACGACGGCCCCGGCTTTCAGGAGAAAATTTTGCAGACCGAGGGCTACCGGCGCATCAAGCCGCGCATCAAAACGATTCTCTCCCAGAACGCCATGGTCGGCACGCTCCTTTGGAATGACTGCGACTACACGGTCGTGAAAAGCACCGCCGCATTGCTCGGCGCGCACGACGGCTTCACGTGGGAGACGACGCCCACGAGCTTTGTCCGCTGCGAAAACCTGTCGCCGTCGGCGCGGGCGTTCGACCGCGCGATGGAGGAAGTTCTCGTCGGCATGAGCATGGCCGAGCGGCAGGAATTCATTGAGGAGTTTTTCGGCACGCTCACGGCCACCGGCGCCGTAACGCTCAGCGATCTTTCCGCGCGGATGCTGCGCGAAACGCTGCGCTTTGCCCGCGCCGTGCACCAAGAGCCGAGCCTGCACAAAATGGTCAACGAGACGCTCGAAGCCATGGCCAAGGGCTATGCCGCCGAGCGGAACTGGAGCCTCAGCCGTCTGAAGCTCCCGGCCAACCCCCTCCGGCGCAAAAGCGCGCAGAAGGAAAAGGAAGAATAAACAAAAATCCGTCCGCCGAGCGAAGCTCTGCGGACGGATTTTTGACAGACTGCTGTGTGGGGCACGCTTTAGTGCCGGGTAAAATGGGGCAGAACCTCGGGTAAAACGCGGTCAAGAGCGTATTTTTCGGTGCTCTCGTTTGCCGCGGCGCCCATCCGCGCGCGCAGCACGGCGTCGCGGCCGAGCGTCTGCACGGCTTCGGCAAACGCTGCCGTGTCGCCGAACGGGACGAGATGGCCTGCGCCGGAGCCTTCCAGCAGATCCTCGTGTCCCTTCACCCGCGTGAGTACGCAGGGGAGCGCCGTGTGCATCGCTTCCATCACCGCGAACGGCAGCCCCTCCGACCGGCTTGCGGACACGCAGATATCCGCCGCGGCGAGCGCACTGCGCACATCGGAGAGCCGCCCCGGAAACCGGCAGCGGGAAGAGATACCGAGCGTTTCGGCTTCGGCTTTGCACGCTTGCAGCAGCGCCCCGTCGCCGGGGAGCAGGAGATAATAGTTCTCCGGCAGCCGGGCGAGCGTTTGAAGGAGCAGCGTCTGGTTTTTGCGCTTGGAAAATTCCGCGGCGCAGACGAGACACACGGCGTCCTCCGGCAGGATATACGCCGCTTTTGCCGCGGCGCGCTCCTCCGGCGCGGCGGGGGGGAAGCGGGAAAAATCAACGCCCATGCCGGGAATAAAATATACGTTTCCGCGGCAGAGCCGGTGCTTTTTGGCGATTTGCTCGTCGCAGCGGTTCATAACGAGAATGTCGTCCGTAACGCCCGCCGTCAGCTTTTCCGCCGCGAGCAGCACCGTGCGCCGCAGCGCGCCGGAATCGCCGTCAAAGAGATACCCGTGCACCGTATTGACGACGCGGGTATGCTTTTTCCCCGCGAGCATCACGCCCAGACGGGTGAAAAACGCGGCGAGCGAGGTATGCGTCACGATCACGTCGTACCGGTTCTTACGGATATCCCGCGCCAAAAGCGCGGCGGCGCGGAAATTTCTCGGCGATGCGAAGCTCTTCGTAAACGGCACGGCGAGAAACCGCACGCCCTCGCCGAGACCTTCACCGCTGCCGTTCGCCGCGGCGGTCACATCCCAGCCGAGCGAGCGCAGCGCGGCGAGATACGGCAGATGAAAGCTCATCAAATGCGCGCTGCTGGAGGCGGTATATAAAATTTTCGGCGCGGAATGGTTCATGGCGTCCTCCGGTACGGTATTTTCTACACCAGATTATAACAGAAACCGTGGAAGAAACAAACCATTTGTGGTAAAATATAGCTGCGTAAGCGCGCGGAGGCGAACCGCGCTGCGCGGCAAACCGTCTAAAAACTGACAAAACTTTCCTATACGGCGGAAAATGCGATGAAGAAACGTGAAACAAAAAAGACCGTCCTCTGGGCGGCAACGGATATGGCGCTGTCTGTGGCGGCGATGGCGGCGGCGTTTTTTATCCGGTTCGTGCTGTTCCGGGGCGAAAACCCGGTCGGCGGCTTCGGGTATCATATGCTCTGGGCGGGGCTGTTCTCGCCGGTGTACGCCGTGCTCTTCGGGCTGCTCGGCATCTACGAGCCGCAGCCGCAGCGCGGCTTCATCCACGAATTTGGGAACATCGTTCTCGGCTGCACGTTCGGCGTGATGCTGTATATCGATCTCATCTTCGTGTTCCGCGTGGTGGACTTTTCGCGCTGGATGATCCTTCTCTGCTATCTGCTGCTCATCGCGTTCACCGGCGCGCGCGGCTTTATTGCGCACCGTCTGCTCCGCCGGCAGTACCGCGCCGGAAATGCGCTGCGCCGCCTTGTCATCATCGGCGACGGCGCATCGGCGCGCGAATGTCTGCGCCGCGTGAAGAAGGGACGCGACGCCGGCTGGACGGTCATCGGCAGCGTGGGCGCGTCGGCGCTCAGCGGCGTGCCGCATCTGGGCTCTTATGATTCTCTGCGCACGGCGCTTGAGACGAACGCGCCGGACGAGGCGGTGATCGCCATGGAGGAAAACCAGGCGGAACGGCTCGGCGGGATACTGCGCGAATGCGAGGATACCGGCGTGAAGCTCGCGCTGCTGCCGATCGGGTATGAATATATGTCGCGCCACCCGTATGTGGAGGAGCTGTGCGGCCTGCCGCTGGTGAACGTCCGGCGTGTGCCGCTCGACAATGCCGGCGCGGACATCGTCAAGCGTCTTTTTGATATTCTCGCGAGTCTTGTTCTCATTGTTCTCACATCGCCCGTCATGCTCGTCGCCGCGATCGGCACGCGCCTTTCCTCTCCGGGGCCGGTCCTGTTCCGGCAGGAGCGTATCGGCAAGGACAAGAAGCCCTTTTATATGCTCAAATTCCGCTCCATGCGCGTGAACGCGCAGTCGGACACGGCGTGGACGCGCGACCACGACCCGCGCCGCACAGCGTGGGGGGCGTTCATGCGGCGCTACTCCATCGACGAGCTGCCGCAGCTCTTTAACGTCCTTGCGGGCGATATGTCGCTCGTCGGCCCGCGGCCGGAGATCCCGCGGTACGTCGATCATTTCAAATACAGCATTCCGCTTTATATGGTGCGCCATCAGGTGCGCCCCGGCATCACCGGCTGGGCACAGGTCAACGGTCTGCGCGGCGATACCTCCATCCGCGCGCGGGTGGATTACGATCTCTATTATATCGAAAACTGGTCGATGCTGTTTGATATCAAGATCCTGCTTATGACGCCGTTCAAGGGTGTGGTAAACCATCAGGAATCGCTGAAATGAGGGAGAAACCCATGGAAAAGAGAGAAAACGGCGTGCGCGTGGAGCATCTCACCGGCGCGCTGCCGATGAGCGAGATGCTGGAAAAGTATGTGGACGTGGAAAAATTCCTCGGCTATTGCGCCGCGTGCCCGCGTTGCGGGCAGACGTGGTCCTGCCCGCCCTACGATTTTGACCCCGCGGCGGTCTGGCCGCAGTACGCCGCGGTCACGCTGTACGCCGTGCAGGTGTTCCCGGAGAGCGAGGAGGCGAAAGCCGCGGCGCTCGCCGACCCGGAGATGTTCCTCCGCCCGTACCGGAGAGCATTTGACGCGCTGCTCGAAGAGCGGGAGCGGGAAACGTGCGGTTCCCTTCGCCTGGACGCCGGGCGCTGCCTCGTGTGCGAGCGATGCGCGCGCCGGGACAAGGAGCCCTGCCGGTTTCCGGAAAAGCTCCGCTATTCGCTCGAATCGCTCGGCGCGAATGTCGGCGCGCTCGCCGCGGACAAGCTGGGCGCGCCGCTCCAATGGGGGACAAAGGACGCACCGCCGGATTACTTCGTTCTGGTCGGCGCGGTGCTGACGAAGGGAGAATAAGGAATGCTTGAAAGCCTTTTTCAAACCTACGATTCCGTCATCGTGCTCGATACGGAGACGACCGGCGTGAACTGCAGATCCGACGAGATCATTGAGCTTGGCTTCCTGCGGCTCGACCGGGCGGGGGAGCGCACGGAGGAAGATTATCTTATCCGCCTCTCGCCGGGCCGCCGTCTGCCGCCGGTCATCACGCAGCTCACCGGCATCCGCGAGGATGAGCTTTTTCAAAACGGCGTGGAAAAGGACGTGGCTGCGGAGGCGTTCGTCCGTTCGCTTGCCGGGGAAAGGCCGCTCGTATGCGCGTACAACGCGCAGTTCGATCTGTGCTTCCTCTTTTACTTCCTGCACCGGCTCGGCTGCGACGGGGTGCTGCAAAAGGCGCAGTTTCTCGACATCATGGCGATCTACAAAGACCGGCGGGACTATCCGCACAAGCTCTGCAACGCCGTGGAGAGCTATGGCGTTGACGGCGTAAACTCCCACCGCGCCGTGGACGACGCCAACGCTGCGCTCGAGGTGCTGCTCGCCATGGAGCGGGAGCGCGGCGACATCGAGCGGTACATAAACCTTTTCGGCTACAACCCCAAATACGGCCCGCCGAAGCCGCAGATCGGCTCCGTCCGCTACGAGCCGCAGCCCTACCAGAGACAAAAGCTGCTGTACGAATAAAATAAGGCCCCCTTGTGTAAAGGGGGCTGTCTCGCCAAAGGCGAGACTGGGGGATTGTCGTGTTTCGGTAAAGTTTACAATCCCTCCGTCTTTTGCCTTCGGCAAAATCCACCTCCCTTTACACAAGGGAGGCATTCAGTTATGACTGCACCATAATTAAACGCACCCCCGCGGGATCTTCCCGCGGGGGTGCGCTGTATCTTCGGTATCCTTTTTATCCGAGCTTCGCAAAATCAAAGAGCTCCGCGAACGCTTCCAAATCCTCTTTTGTTACCGGCTCCGGCATGAAGAAACTGTTGCCCTCCGTGCCGCCGAGCAGGTTGATGGCCACGAACGCCTTCGGCTGATCGGACATCACAACGCAGCGGCTCGGGCCGAGCGAGAGCTGCACCTCATCGCCGCGGGAGGTCGTGTAGATCCACTCCTCATAATCCTCGGCGTTGCCGATGTTCAGCGTGACCTCGGAGAACGCGCCCTTGACGTACCGGCCAAGCTGATATTCGTAGCTCTTGCCGGAAACGTTCGTGCCGTAGGCCTGGAAGGAGCCGTCCTCGTAAATATATCCGCTCACGGCGGTGCAGTCGGTAAGGAACGGTTCGGCGTTCAGCAGGGAGTAGAGCGTATCCTCGCTGTCAAAGTCCGTCACGGACGTGTGCAGCCGCAGATTATACTTGCGGGTGATCTGGTCGAGCTCGTTGGCCATGTCCTGCGTGGAGACGGAGTAGAGATCGTACTTCTCCGGCAGGCAGGCGGCGGTTTCCTTCGCCATGGCGGCGGTGTCGTACGACGCAAGGAAGTCCATCCACTCGGCGTTTGCCTTGAACTCCGGGCTCCCCGGCACGCCCTGCAGCGCGATGACCGTGCTGTCGCTCACCGGCTCCGCCGTGGCGGAGACCGCGGCGGGGGAGGCGTTCGGGTCGGTGACGGTGAGACTCTTCAGACCGAAAAAGTCCGTAGCCAGCGCCGTGCCGCCGAGCACCACGACGAGCAGTGCCGCCGCGACGAGAGCGCCCGTGCCGAACCGGAAGCGCCGTATCTTCGGCTTTTCCTCCAGCGCGGAAAGTGTTTCCTTCATCCGTGCCTCAAACGATGCGGGAACCTCTTCAAACATATTGTCCCAGAAATCCCTCATACCGGCACCTCCTCACCCAAAACTTCGCGGAGCTTTCCGCGCCCGGCAAACAGCCGGGATTTGACCGTACCTTCGGGGATCTGCAAAATACGGGATATCTCCCGTATGCTGAACCCCTCTACATAAAATAAGAGGATCGGCATACGGTAGATCTCATCCAAACCCATCACGGCGTCGCGCAGCTCGCGGTCGCCGCTCTCGGGGGCGACCGCCTCCGGCATCTCGTCGAGAAGAACGATCTTGCTCCCCCGGCGGCAGATGTCGTAGCATTCGTTGATAAGAATGCGCGTCACCCATGCGCGGAACGCGCCCGCGCTTTTGAGCGAATCGCGCTTTTCCCACGCCTTGCATATGCACTCCTGCACCGCGTCCTCCCGGTCAGCCTCGCTGCGGAGAATGCCGCAGGAAACGTGGTAGAGCGTTTTTTTCATGTCCATGATCTGGACGGTAAACTCTTCGGCTGTCATACGCAAACTCTCTCTAAAAGGCCTGCCGCCTTTCTGTAAAGAAAGACGGTTTTTCCCAACACGCGGTTCAGTAAAAAGCAAAAAAATTTTAAGATTATTTGAACATTTTCATGTTACCACATTCCCCGCGCGGAATCCACAGGAAAAATTAAAAAAGGGCTTGACAAAACTGTATGAGTGTAGTAGTGTACTAATAGCTTAATACAGCAATACAACAAGGAGGGCTGGCATGGACTTTGCGATTCAGGGCTCGCGGCCGATCTGGCAGCAGCTCACCGAGCAGCTGGCGCGGCGGATCATCACGGGCGCGTATCCGCTGGGGTCGCGCTTTCCCGCGGTGCGGGAGCTGGCGGCGGAGGCGGGCGTTAATCCGAACACGATGCAGCGCGCGATCACGCAGCTTGAAACGCTCGGACTCGTCACAACGAACCGGACGCTCGGCCGTACCGTGACGGAAAACGCCGGGGCGCTCGAGGAGATGCGGCGGCGGCTGGCCGTGGAATGCACGGAAAACTTTTTCAAGGAAATGGGAGCGCTGGGCTATTCCCGCGGTGAGGCCGCGGACATGGCGCAGGCGGAAAGGAAAAAGAACGATGAATGAAGAACTGGTAAAATGCACCGGGCTGTGCCGGAGCTTTGAAGCGGTGCAGGCGCTGCGCGGCGTTGATCTGAGCCTTACGTCCGGCAAGATCGTCGGTCTGCTCGGCCCGAACGGCTCGGGCAAGACGACACTTATTAAGATCCTCAACGGCCTTCTTCAGCCGACGGCGGGTGAGGCGCGCGTTGCGGGTCTCCTGCCCGGCGTAGAGACGAAGGCGATCACGAGCTATCTGCCCGACCGGGGATATTTCCCCGACTGGATGCGTGTCGGCGATATGATCGATATGTTCTCGGACTTCTATGCCGACTTTGACCGCGCCAAGGCGGAGGAAATGTGCCGCGTGCTCGGTCTGGAAGCAGGCAGAAGGATCAAAACGCTCTCGAAGGGCACGCGCGAAAAAATGCAGCTCATGCTCGTCATGTCCCGCCGCGCGCGGCTCTATCTGCTCGATGAGCCGATCGCGGGCGTCGATCCGGCGGCGCGCGAGTTTATTCTGCGCACGATCCTGACGAATTATAACGAAAACGGTACGGTACTCATTTCGACGCACCTGATCCTCGATGTGGAACAGGTGCTCGACGAGGCGGTCTTCCTCCAGCAGGGACAGGTCGTCCTGCACGAGAGCACCGACAGCATCCGCGAGCGCACCGGCGGCAGCGTGGATGAGCTGTTCCGCAACATGTTCCGCGCGCCGGTCATGGGGAATGGAGGGGAATACAATGCTCGGTAAACTGATGAAATACGATCTGCGCTCGGGTATCCGCACGTTTTCGCTGATCTGGATCGGCCTGGCGGCGCTTGCCGCGATCAACGGTCTCACGCTTCGGATCGCGTTCGACGGCGATATCCAAAGCGAGCTGGCAAACTTTATTATCACCGTGCTGCCGATGGTTCTGCTCGTGGCGCTTTATGTGGCGATGGGCATTTTCATGCTCGTTTTCATCATCAACCGGTTTTATAAGGGCCTTCTCGGCGACGAAGGGTACCTCATGTTCACGCTGCCCGTGTCGGTCTCGGAGCACATCGGCTCCAAGCTCCTGACGAGCATGATCTTCCAGATCGGCAGCTTTGCCGTTGCCGTTTTGAGCGGGGGACTTTTGTTCGCGGTGCTCACGCCGCCCAACTTCAGCGACGTTGCGCAGGCGTTCCAGGAAGCGGGCCGCTATCTGCGCGTAAACCCGCTGCCTGCCGGAACGGGCTGGGTCGTCGCGGAGTTCATCGTGTACACGCTCATCGCGGCGGCGGTTTCGATCCTGCAAATTTACACCGCCATCTCGATCGGGCATCTCGCGAAGAAAAACCGCGGATGGTTTGCGCTGCTTGCCTATGTCGGCATCAGCATCGCCTTCAGCATTATTATGAATGGGTGCATGTCGCTCCTCCAGTCCGATGCATTTCCCAATGTGCTGTTGAACTGGGAGTTCTGCTTGGACGATACCGGCTGGCATGTTCAGGGCGTCGGCATGATGGCCTCCACGATCGGCATCGGCATTGGTCTGGAACTACTCAAGGGCACGGGCTTCTTCTTCGCCACCCGCGCCATCCTCAGCAAGCGCCTCAATCTCGAATAAAGAAAAAACGATCCCGTCCGGAAAATTTCCTGACGGGATCGTTTGCGCGCAAAAACGCGGAAAACCGCAAAATCACGGTTGTATCACCGCGGTGCAAATGGAAGCGGTGGACGGCGGCCGGAACGTGCAGGCGTCAAAGAAACACACAAAAATCATCCCCGCCGGATAGAGTTTCCGGCGGGGATGGTCGGTTATCCGGGATTCACCCCATGAACAGGCTGCGGCCTTCGCGGGCGAGGGTTTCGGCGGCGGCGTTGTCGCGCATGGCGAGAAACACCGTGTCGTTGCCGGAAAGCGAGCCGACAAGCCCCGGCAGGGGAGCGATGCCGTCCACGGCGGTGCACACCGCAGGGGCGAGCCCCGGCAGCGTCTTGATGATGACGAGATTCTGGCAGGCATAAACGCCTGTCACGGTCTGGCGGAGATTTTCCTTGAGCCCCTGGCTCATCTCCGGCGCGGGCGCGACCTCCGCCGCAGCGTACCGGCTGGTGCCGTCCGCGCTGCGCTGCTTGACGAGACGGAGCTCGCGGATGTCGCGCGAGAGCGTAGCCTGCGTGGTGTCAATGCCGCGCTTTTTCAGCTCGTCCATGAGCTGATTCTGCGTTTCAATGCTCTGCTCCGAAATGATTCGGAGAATGGTGCCCTGTCTTCCGGATTTCATTCTGTCGTCTCCTTTGCGGTTTCCGGTGCCCGGACGGGCACCGTGCGGCGGCGCGCGCCGCGGCCCTTTCCGTGCGTTTCGCTGCCGTCTGTGCGCTGAAGGGTTATGCGGTCGCGGAACTCCGTCGGCGTCATTTCCTTGAAGCGGTAAAAATTCATGTTGAACGTTTTGATGTTGCTGTAGCCGACGGCGACGGCAACGTCGATCACGAGATAGTCCGTCGATACGAGCATTTCGCACGCTTTATTGATGCGCGTGGAGTTGAGCAGCGTATCAAAGTTCATCTCGTTATAATAGAGAAGCAGACGGTTCATTTCCGGCACCGACACGCCGAATTCGGCGGCGACGCTTGCGGCGGTGAGCCGTTCGGTCTCATAATTTTTGTAGATATAGTCCGTCAGCGCAAAGGCGATCGCCTTGTCGGAGATGTTGAACTTGGTGACGGCCTTGGAATAGATCTTGCGGTATTGCATCGGCGTGATGCCGACGCGCTGCGCAAAGTGCTTGGATACATGCGAGGCGTCCACAAAGCCGCAGAGCCCCGCGATCTCGTCGAGCGTGAGATCCGTATAGATGAGATAGTCCGACGCCTTCTCCACGCGGATGCTGCTCAGGAGCTTGGAGAACGTCGTGCCGGTCATGCCGGCGATCTGCTTGGAGAGCGCCGATTCCGAAAGAAAGAACGCCTCCGCGACCTGTGAGAGCGTGAGCTTTTCCGCGGAATGGGCATAAATGTAGCTCAAAACGGACTGATCCTTGACGGTCTCCTCCCGTCCGGAGTCCAGCTCGCCGCGGTGCGACATGATATACCGGCGGTAAACGACCATCAGATCGATGAGCTTGTTGACCGTATAGAGCTGCGAAAACGGCTTGTCCGGAGGCTTGACACGCGTGGATTCCACGCCGAGCTCCGCCTTGAGATGCTCCATGATGCCGTCCACATACTCCGCCTGTACGCTGTCGAGATAGGCGACCGGCTCCACGGTGAGAAAGCGCAGGGGCTCGGCGGAAGCATCGCCCGAGCCGAGAACGCTCTTGAATACAGAGTTGAGATAGGAATAGTCGTATATGACCTTGATGAACTGGAGCGTTTCCGTCACTTCTACCGTGTCGGTGATCTTCCACGGCGTGATGGCGACGAGCGTGTTGGGCTGGAGGACGTACTCCTCGCCGTCAATGACGAGCTTTCCGCGGCCGCGCTTTACGTAAAGAAAGCGTGCCGCCTGATGGATGATCGCGCGGGTGGGCTTGTCGATCGCCTCGTAATCGAACGAGCAGATCACGGCGGGGTCGGACGCGGAGGCGCGGGCATCCTGGAGCATGGCTCGTCTGGGCATAATCTGCACCGTCCTTTTTTACAAATGACTGAAAAGTCTCGCAAACGTGCGGGCAAAGCGGGTGCGCTGCGGCGAGCCGCAGCCCTTCTCAAACAAGAGCAGGCGAAGCGGCTCTTGTTTGAAGAATACCGGTTGTACGCCATGGGGCGTACAACCGGTATTTTACCATTAGATCATGCGATAACTCAAGCGGAAATTCAGCTCAGCACCGCCATCGCGATCGTAAGGATGACGCCGACGACGACGAACAGCGTGAGGAGCAGCTTCCACGCCCACTTCAGCCAGCTCTCGTAGGGGATGCGCGCCAGCGCGAGGCCGCCCATGATGAAGCCGCAGGTCGGGGTGAAGAGGTTGACGAAGCCGTTGGCGGCAACGTTGATCATGATGGAGGTCTCTACGCTCCAGCCCATGCCGGCGACGATCGGGGAGACGATCGGGGCGGACAGACCGGCGAGACCGGAGGAACTCGGAACAAGGAAGCTGAGACCGACGTGGAGTATGTAGTCAAGCAGACCGAACACGCCGGCGGAAACACCGGACTGGCTGAGCGCGGTGACGGAGGCTTCGACCAGCCAGGTGCCGAGACCGGTGGCGGCCATGATAACGCTGGTGGCACGAGCCATCGCGATGACGAGGTTGACGGAGACCATGTCGCCGAAGCCGTTGGCGATGAGCTTCATGAGCTGGCCCTTGTCCTCGAGACCGACGATGCCGATGATGATGCCCATGAGCAGGAACCAGGTGGCGGCGTCATAGAACCACCAGTCGCCGAGGCAGGCGCCGGTGAGCCAGGTGGTGGAGCTCGAGAAAGCGTTGTACATGGTTTCGCTCAGGCTGCCCCAGGGAATGAAGCCGAGGATCATCACGACGAAGGAGAGAGCGAACAGCCACAGCACGGCCTTCTGGCGGCCGGTGAGCTTCGCGGTGGTGACGTCCTTGCCGCCGTAAGCCTTCTGGCACTCGTCGAGCTGCGCGGCGGTGAGGATGGAGCCCTTGTTGGCGCGGACCTTCTTCGCATACGCGGTGACGAACAGCACGGAGAGAAGGTAGGAGACAAGCCAGAGAATGATGCCGATGACATAGGTGGTGCCCATGTTCACTTCGACACCGACGGAGGTCGCGGCAGCGACGGCAGCGCCGGTCGCGAACGGGTTGATGGTGGAGCCGAGAACGCCGGTGCCGGCGCCGAGCAGCACGGTGGCCGCGCCGACGATCGGGTCAAAGCCGGCGGCCATCATCGTGGCGGCGAGCAGGATGTAGAAGCCAACGGTCTCTTCGCCCATGCCGTAGGTCGTGCCGCCGACGGAGAACAGGAACATGAGGATCCAAACAAGCACGAGCTCTTTGCCGTGCAGCTTGCGGACGAGCGTGTGGATGCCGGTCTCAAGAGCGCCGGTGGCGTTCACGATGGCAAGGAACGCGCCGAGGCAGAATACGAACGTGATAACGTCAGAGGCGTCGGCAAAGCCGTTGACAGGCCCCATAAAGATGTCGCTGGCGGAGGCGCCGACGACTTCGGCGATCTCGCCGTTCTCACCGGTGTAGGTCTTGCCCGCTGCGAGCCACGTGGCGATCGACACAAGGAGCATAACGGCGAGCAGGATCGCAAATGTGCTGATGGATCTTTTGGTCTTCTTAGACATGATTTGAACCCCTCTCTTAAAATTTTGTTCGGACTTCGCTGGGAGATGCGAAACGGGACAAAAATTTGCTTACCGGGTAATGACCGTGCCGGTCTTGCCTTCAAGAGCGTCGGCGGCACGGGCCAGGGAAGTGATGAGCGCGGTTCCGCCATGGTCGTTGTTCTTCACGAACTCCATGCAGGACTCGACCTTCGGCAGCATGCTTCCGGGGGCGAACTGGCCTTCGGCGATATACTTCTCGCACTCGGCGATCGTCATGGAGGAGAGCTCCTTCTGGTCGGGCTTATTGTAATTGACGCACACGGCGTCCACAGCGGTGAGGATGATGAGACGGTCGGCACGCACGTCCTGCGCGAGCAGGGAGCTGGCGCGGTCCTTGTCGATGACGGCCGCGACGCCGCGCAGACCGTCCTCGGTCTCAACGACGGGGATACCGCCGCCGCCGACGGTGATGACGATATCACCGGCGCGCACGAGCTGATCGACAACGTTCAGCTCCACGATGCGCTTGGGGATCGGAGAGGGGACGACACGGCGGTAGCCGCGTCCGGCGTCCTCAACGAAGATGAAGCCTTTTTCCTCGGCGATCTTCTCGGCCTCTTCCTTCGTATAGAAGCTGCCGACAGGCTTCGTCGGGTGCTGGAAGCCGGGGTCCTTCTCGTCAACGACGACCTGCGTCACGACGGTGGCGCATTCCTTCTCCATGCCGCGGCTCTTCAGCTCCTGCTGAATGGCCTGCTGCAGGTGGTAGCCGATATAGCCCTGCGTCATGGCGCCGCACTCGGGGAACGGCATGAACGGCGTTCCGCCGCCCTTGTTGGCGGAGAACTCCATTGCCAGGTTGATCATGCCGACCTGCGGGCCGTTGCCGTGGCCGATGATGACTTCGTAGCCCTTCTCGACGAGATCAACGATCGGGCGGGCGGTGTTGCGGACAAGTTCGAGCTGCTGCTCGGGGGTCTTGCCAAGAGCATTTCCCCCGAGAGCGACAACAATTCTTTCAGCCATTGTTTCGATCCCTTACTTCAGCGTGGCGTACATCACAGCCTTGATGGTGTGCATACGGTTTTCGGCTTCCTGGAACTGGCGGGCCTGGTGACCGAGGAACACGTCGTCGGTGACTTCCATCGCCTCAAGGCCGAACTTCTGGTAGATATCCTCGCCCACGGTCGTCTCACGGTCGTGGAAGGAGGGCAGGCAGTGCTCGAAAATCGCGGTGGGTTTCGCCATCGCCATGAGTTCCTTGTTGACCTGGTAGGGACGGAGCAGCTTGATGCGCTTCTCCCAGAGCTCGGCGGGCTCGCCCATGGAGAGCCAGATGTCGGTGTAGAGAACATCGCAGTCCTTCGCGCCCTGCGCGACGTCGTCGGTGAACTCAAGCACCGCACCGGTCTCGGCGGCAACGGCCCGGCACTTCTCGATCAGCCATTCCTCGGGCATGAGCTCCTTCGGGCCGCAGGCGCAGAAGTGCATGCCGAGCTTCGCGCTGACGACCATGAGGGAGTTGGCAACGTTGTTGCGGGCGTCGCCGAAGAAGGTGAGCTTGCGGCCGCGCATATCGCCGAACTCTTCGCGGGCGGTCATGATGTCGGCGAGCATCTGCGTGGGATGGAACTGGTCGGTCAGGCCGTTCCACACGGGAACGCCGGAGTACTTCGCAAGATCTTCCACGACGGACTGCTTGAAGCCGCGGTACTCGATGCCGTCAAACATGCGGCCGAGAACCTTCGCGGTGTCGGCGAGGGATTCCTTCTTGCCCATCTGGGAGGAGCCGGAATCGAGGAACGTGACGCCCATGCCGAGATCACGCGCGCCGACTTCAAAGGCGCAGCGGGTGCGGGTGGAGGTCTTCTCAAAGAGCAGGACGATCTGCTTGTCGGAGAGCCACTTGTGCTCCACACCGTTGTTCTTCAGGCGCTTGAACTCAACGGCGAGGTCGATGAGGTAGTTGATCTCTTCCGGGGTGAAGTCAAGAAGAGTGAGGAAGCTTCTGCCGCGAATGTTGAGACCCATAATATTTTACCCTCCTATAGGAAATGATTGTAATGTGTGTTATATGAATGGGTTTATTCAGCGAATGAAAATTATTCGGCGCGGATGATCGGCATGGACATGCAGCGCGGGCCGCCGCGGCCGCGGGAAAGCTCGGCGGACGGCATTTCGAGGACCTGGAGGCCCTCGTCGCGGAGAATGGCGTTGGTCACGTCGTTGCGCTCGTAAACAACGATCTTGCCCGGCGCGATGCACAGCGTGTTGGAGCCGTCGTTCCACTGCTCACGGGCCGAGGCGATGAGATCGTCGCCGCCGCAGTTGATGAGCTTGACGTGGTCGGTGCGGGTGTACTTCTCGAGAATGTCCTCCAGCTTGGAGTCGATGCGGCGGATGTGGAGATCGGTCGGATCGCTCACGCCCGGGGTGATCTCGTAAACGGTGAGAGGCCCGAGGATCGCCGGATGGATCGTGTACTTGTCGTAGTCGATCTGGGTGAACACGGTGTCGAGATGCATGAACGCGCGGCAGCTCGGGATATCGAACGCGAGCACGGTGCGGATCTTCGCTTCGGGATCGGCGAAGAGATTGCGGGACGCTTCCTCGATGGCGTCGGGGGAGGTGCGCTGGGAGATGCCGATCGCGAGCGTGTCCTCGGTGAGGTTGAGCACGTCGCCGCCCTCGATGTTGGCGTGGCCGTCGCGGTCGTAGTAGCGCTTGACCAGACCTTCAAAATCGGGGTGGAAGCGGAAAATGTAGTCGGCGTAAATGGTCTCGCGGCAGCGGGTCGGGAAGCGCATCTTATGCAGGAACACGCCGGTGCCGACGGACGCGAACGGGTCGCGGGTGAAGTAGAGGTTGGGCATCGGATCGACGATCAGATCATCCGCCGGAGCGATCAGATCCTGCAGGGAATAAGCGGAAGCGCCGCCCATTTCCTTGAGCGTGATGCCTTCCATCGTCTTTTCGACGAGCGCCTTGCCTTCAAAATTGCCGATGAGGTACTCATAGAGCTTGTCCTGCCAGCGGCGGGTCTTGATGTTGCCCTCGGAGAGCCACTGATAAAGGAAGGGCTTCGTCTGCTCGGGATGGAGCTTGAGGACTTCCGCCATCAGGTCTTCGAGATACACGACCTCGGTGCCGTTGTTGCGCAGGATCTGCGCGAAGGCATCGTGCTCCTGCTGGGCGACCTTGAGGAACGGGATATCGTCAAAGAGAAGCTCCGGAAGACGGTCCGGCGTCAGGTGAAGAAGTTCACGGCCGGGACGGTGAAGAAGCACTTTTTTCAGCGGCTTGATCTCGCTGCGAACGCAAATACCTTTCATGATTTAAATCTCCTACATAGTGTTTTTGGCTGCGCCGGTCCGTAGCGCTTCCGCACCGGCACAGTGATTTACTATCCTTATCATATCCGACGAAACCTGAAATATTGGAAGAACGGTGCGGGATAAATTGTATATTTCTGCACTTATCGTTGTACAGAAAATCAACAGTTTTGCGCTTTTTCGGCAGTCATTTTCTGTGCTTTAGTTTCGTAAAAGAACGAAAAAACCCGCCGGAAAAATCCGGCGGGAATGAAAAAAATAATGAATACTGGGAAATACACCCAAAAACAGTCCGAAAAATTGGAAATATCGTTGGCGAAAGTCCCGGAACGCAAGAGAAAAGCCGCCTTTCGGCGGCTTTTCTCTTTTTCGTTTTGTATCAGCCGCCAAGTCGGCGGTTGTACGGTTTGATTTTTTGTGAATTGTATATTTTTTGTATTTTGTGCAGTTTGTGAAAATTCACGGGCTGGAAATTACATGGTCTCCGGGGCGGAAACGCCGATGAGCTGGAGCGCGTTTTTGAGCGTGATCATCGTCGCCTTGATGAGGCCGAGACGCTGGTTGGTGAGTTCGGGATCGTCGGGATTGTTGACCTTCGTGGAGTTATAATAGCTGTGGAACACCTTGACGAGCGAGATGATATACTCGGTCATCTTGTTCGGCTTGCGGTTGAGCGCGTCGGCGGCGACCTCCTTCGGGAACTCGCTGATCATCTTGAGCAGCTGCAGTTCCTTCTCGTCGGTCAGACGGTCATAGAAATCGACCGGCTTGAACTCGGGGATCTGGGGATTCTTGAGGATCGAGCACATGCGAGAGTAGGCATACTGGGCGTAATACACGGGGTTGTTGTTGTCCTTGGAGCGGGCGAGCTTGAGATCGAGATCCATGTGCGTCGCAACGTCCTTGGAGACGAAGAACCAGCGCGCGGCGTCTACGCCGATATCCTCGCACAGCTCGCGGATGGTGATCGCGTTGCCGGTGCGCTTGGACATTTTGACTTCCTTGCCGTCTTCGACCATGCGGACCATCTGGATGAGGTCGACAGAGAGCGTGCCCTCCGGATAGCCGAGCGCGGTGAGGGCGTTCTGCATACGGGTGACGTAGGAGTGGTGGTCGGCGCCCCAGAGATTGACGAGCAGCGGGTAGCCGCGCTCGATCTTATAGACGTGGTTGGCGATATCGGGCGTCAGGTAGGAGAGAGTGCCGTCGCTCTTGCGGAGGACGCGGTCCTTGTCGTCGCCGTAGTCGGTGCTCTTGAACCAGAGCGCGCCGTCCTTTTCGTAGGTGAGACCCATATCCGCCATGTGCTGCAGGCAGTCGTTGATGCGCTTGGAGTTGTTCTCATAGAAGAACGTCTCATGCATCCAGCTCTGCATCGTGACGCGGTAGGCCTTGAGATCGCGGTCGATCTTTTCGAGCTCCTTCTTCTTGCCGTAGTCCATGAAGTGCGCGAGGCGCTCCTTCGGATCGGCGGTGAGCCACTTGTCGCCCTCTTCCTCGGCGAGCTGCGCGGCGATGACCTTGATGTCGTCGGCGTGGTAGCCGCCCTCGGGCAGGGGGTATTCCTTGCCGAAGTGCTCAAAGTAGCGGGCGGTGAGCGATTCGCCGAGCATGACGATCTGGTTGCCGGCGTCGTTGACATAGAACTCACGCAGCACGTCCCAGCCGCTGGCCTCCATCATGCGGGCGATGCAGTCGCCCCAGGCGGCGTTGCGGGCGTGGCCGCAGTGCAGATCGCCGGTCGGGTTGGCGGAGACCCACTCGAGCAGCAGATGCTTGCCCTTGCCGGACTCGTTCTTGCCGTAATCGTCGCCGGCGGCGATGACATCGTTGATAACGGCGGTGAGGGCGCTCGCCTTGAGCTTGAAGTTGATGAAGCCGGGGCGGGCGACGGTGATGGATTCACACTCGGGCAGAAGCTCCGCGAGCTTGGCGACGAGCGGCTCGGCGATCTCCATCGGGTTACGTCGGAGAGTGCGCGAAAGCTTCATGGCAATGCTGGTGGAATAATCGCCCAGCTTGGTGTCCTGAGGGGTCTCGATAATGAGCTGACCCTCAGCCGGTTCCAGATCATAGACCTCTTTTACGGCCTTCTTCGCGGCGTCATAAATCTTGCTTCCAAAGTCGTTCATGCAAATAACTCTCCTTATCTTTCAATACCGTAAAGCTATGGTATCACTACGGATATACATTTTAATACTATACCATAAATTCCCCTTTATGCAAGCCCTTTATACCGCAATTTTGCCGCGCATCCTCATATATAGCTCGAGCGTATCGCTTAACGCGGTACGCTCTTTCTATTATTATATACTTTCCTATCAGCCGCCGAGGTAGGCCTTGCGAACCTCGTCGCTCTCGGCAAGCTCCTTGCCGGTGCCGCTGAGGGTGATCTTGCCCGTTTCGAGCACGTATGCGCGGTCAGCGACGGAGAGCGCCATCTGCGCGTTCTGCTCGACGAGCAGGATCGTCGTTCCGTTCTTGTGGAGCTGCCGGATGATGTCGAATATCTGCTCGACAAGTATAGGCGCAAGACCCATGGACGGCTCGTCCAGCATCAGCAGCTTCGGGTGGCTCATAAGCGCTCTGCCCATCGCAAGCATCTGCTGCTCGCCGCCGGATAGTGTACCGGCGATCTGCTTCTTTCTCTCGCGCAGGCGCGGGAACTGCTCATAGACCGACTCGATATCCGCATCGATACCGGCATTTTTCTGCGTGAACGCGCCCATTTCGAGGTTCTCCTCAACGCTCATCTGGAGGAAGATGCGCCGCCCCTCGGGGACCTGCGCGAGCCCCTTGTACACGAGCTTGTGCGCCGGGACATGGCTGATGTTCTCGCCGTTAAACTCGATGCTGCCGGTGCGGGAGCGCAGCAGCCCGGAGACGGTCTGGAGCGTCGTGGACTTGCCCGCGCCGTTTGCGCCGATAAGGGTGACGATCTCGCCCTCGTTGACCTCAAAGGAAATGCCCTTTATCGCGTGGATCGCGCCGTAGTATACATTTATATTATCTACCTTAAGAATAGTGCCCATGCGCTCAGGCCTCCTTCTTCTTGCCGAGGTATGCTTCGATAACGACGGGGTTCGCCTGAATGTCCGCGGGCGTGCCCTTGGCGATGACCTTGCCGAAGTTCAGCACGCAGATGCCCTCGCAGATGCCCATGACAAGGTTCATGTCGTGCTCGATGAGCATGATGGCGATCTGGAACATGTCGCGGATCTTGATGATGTTCTCCATCAGCTCCGCGGTCTCGGAGGGGTTCATGCCGGCGGCGGGCTCGTCGAGCAGCAGCAGGCTCGGGTTTGTGCCGAGGGCACGGACTATCTCGAGACGGCGCTGTGCACCGTAGGGCAGGGAGCCTGCCTTGGCGTCCGCAAGATCCTCCATGTCGAAGATGCTCAGCAGCTCCATCGCGCGCTCATGGGCGATGCGCTCCTGCTTCCAATAGGACGGCAGGCGCATGATACCGGAGAACATGCCGTAGTTTATCTGGTTGTGCATGCCGAGCTTGACGTTATCCTCAACGCTGAGGTTGTCAAACAGGCGGATGTTCTGAAACGTGCGCGCCACGCCGAGCTTGTTGACCTGCGCGGTGTTCATGCTGTGGGTGTCTATGCCGTCGACCATGATAGTGCCGCGCGTCGGCTGGTAGACCTTGGTGAGGAGGTTAAAGATCGTGGTCTTGCCCGCGCCGTTCGGGCCGATGAGCCCGGCGATCTCGGTACGGCCGATGGTGAGGTTAAAATCGTCGACCGCGGTCAGGCCGCCGAAGTCTATGCCGAGGTGGCTGACTTCGAGGACGGGGGTCTTGTCAAGGTCGCGCTGCGGGATGAAAGCGTTCGTCGGCAGCGGGACGAGCGGGCTTTTATACTTTGTCTCGATGTTGGCTTCCGGATATGCCGGGGCAAACATCGCAAACGGATTTCTGAATTTCAGAGCGAGATTAGGCATGTTCCTTTTCTCCTTTCTTGCCGAACGGGACGAGCTTTGAAAGCAGCGCCTTCATCTGGGGGCTGTTCGTCGCCAGCATGACGACTATCAGGACTATCGCGTAGATGAGCATACGGTAATCGGCAAAGCCGCGCAGCGCCTCGGGCAGCACCGTCAGCACCGCCGCCGCTATGATCGAGCCCCACATGTTGCCGAGGCCGCCGAGCACTACGAACACGAGGATGAGGATCGAGGTGTTGAAATCGAATTTTGAGGAAACGAGATTCGAGAAGTTCAGGCCGTAGAGCGCGCCCGCGCCGCCCGCGAGCGCAGCGCTCGTCACAAAGGCCATGAGCTTATACTTCGTCACATTGATGCCGACGGACTCGGCGGCGATGCGGTTATCGCGCAGCGCCATGATCGCGCGGCCGGAGCGGCTGCGCGCGAGGTTCAAAACAACGACGAGCGTGACCATGATGAGGATGAAGCCCGCGGTGAAGCTTGCGATGGTGTCCGTGCCGGTCGCGCCCTGCGCTCCCTTGATGAGCACCTTGCCCGTCTCGGTGAGGCCAAGGTCGGTGACGGTCTTTGCGCCGGTGGCGTTGAAGATGATGTGCAGGCCGTTTTCATCGTGGCCGATGATGAGGCAGTTTATAAGCTCCTTGATGATCTCGCCGAAGGCCAGCGTCACGATTGCCAGATAGTCGCCGTGCAGGCGCAGCACCGGGATGCCGACAAGAGTTCCCGCGATGCCCGCGAATATCGCGCCCATTACGATCGCGAGCGCAAGGCGCACGCCGTCGGAGGGGATGGCGCTCTGCAGGCTCATCGCGGTGACAACACCGGTGAACGCGCCAACGCTCATGAAGCCCGCGTGTCCCAGACTCAGCTCGCCGAGGATGCCGACGGTGAGGTTCAGGGAGACGGCCATGACGATGTAGCAGCAGATTGGGACGAGCTGACCCTTCATTGAGCGGGTGAGCAGCCCTTCGTTCATCAGCGCGTTCATGACGATAAAGGCGATGACGACGCCGATATAAGTCGCGAAGTCCGCGATCTTTGTCTTGTTAAGAGTCTTTTTCATCTTGGCACCTCAGACTTTCTCCGGCACATACTTGCCGAGCAGACCGGCTGGACGCACCAGCAGCGTCACGATAAGCACCGCAAAGACGATGGAGTTTGCAAGCTGCGTGGAGATATACGCCTTTGCCAGAGACTCGATTATGCCGAGCAGCAGACCGCCGAGGAACGCGCCGGGGATAGAGCCGATGCCGCCGAACACCGCCGCGGTGAAGGCTTTGATGCCGGGCATGGAGCCGGTCGTCGGCATGAGGGAGGTGTAGGACGAGCAGAGCAGCACGCCCGCGATCGCCGCGAGAGCCGAGCCGATAGCGAAGGTAAGGGAAATGGTGCTGTTGACGTTGATGCCCATGAGCTGGGCCGCCGCCTTATCCTCGGACACGGTGCGCATAGCCTTGCCCATCTTGGTCTTGCCGGTGAAGAAGGTCAGCGCCGCCATGATGACAAGGCACATCACGACCGTCAGAAGCGCGATGTAGGAGATCGTAAGCTTGCCGTCGAAGAGCCTGAACGCGCCCTCGACCACAGGGCTGTACGCCTTGGGGTTCGCGCCCCAGATGAGCAGGGCGGAGTTCTGGAGGAAGTAGCTCACGCCGATGGCGGTGATAAGCACCGCGAGCGACGGAGCCGCGCGCAGCGGCTTATACGCCAGACCCTCGATGATAACGCCGAGCACCGTACACACGACCATTGCGACGAGTACCGCCGCCCATGCGGGCAGTCCCCACGAGCTGACTGCCATCAGCGACACATAGCCGCCGACCATTATAACGTCCCCATGGGCGAAGTTCAGCATCTTGGCGATGCCGTAAACCATGGTATAGCCCAGCGCGATTATCGCGTACACGCTGCCGAGACTGATACCGCTGATGAGATATGACAGAAATTCCATAACGTACCTCTTCTGTTTCTATTAACTGCTATGAGCTTCTATTAGGTAAACTCCGAGCAAAGCCCAGCGGAGCGGGTTTGCCAGCTTCTTCTGACGTGGCTGCGGCATTTGCACAGCCGGCAGAGGCCGTGCCGCCTCTGCAACTGCCGCAGGATGACAAGATGCCTGTCGGCAGTCGGGGGGATGATCCCCCGGCTGCCTTTGTTGAGTTGTGGTTTAATATCCCGCTGTACTTATGCTGCGGGGCTGGCCTCGGGTTCAGCAGCTGCTTCCGCTTCCGCGGTGGCCTCAGGCTCTGCGGCCGCTTCGGTCTCCTCGGCGGGGGCTTCCTCGGCTGCTTCGAGCTCTGCGGAGACGTAGGTGCCGTTCTTGATGATGACGGCGGCGGGCATCTTGCTGACTTCGCCCTCGGTGTTCCAGGTCATGCCCTTACCGGTCAGGCCGTCGAAGGTCAGGCTCTGGAATGCGGAGACAAGCGCATCGCAGATCTCCTCGTTGCTCATGTCGGGAGTGCAGTTGGCTGCTTCAAGGGCGGCCTTCAGTGCGTAGATAACGTCGTACTCATCGGCTGCGAACTGGTTGGGGACTTCACCATACTTCTCGGTGTACTTCGCTACGAAGCTCTGGGTCTGCTCGTCCTGTGCGTCCGCGGAGAACGGGGTCAGAACCATGACGTCCTCTGCAAGCGAGGTATCAAAGCCCTCGAGGGTCAGGATGCCGTCCATACCGTCGACGCCGAAGAAGGTCGGCTCATAGCCCATGGCCTTTGCCTGGGAGAAGATGACGGATGCGGGCTGGTAGTAGATGGGCAGGAAGACGAGGTCTGCGCCGTCAGCCTGAGCTGCGTTGAGCTGGACGGAGAAGTCGGTAGCGGTGTCCTTGGTGAAGGTGCCTTCGTAGACGATCTCAAGGCCGTTCTCGGCTGCGGTGGAAACGAACTTGTCGCGGATGCCCTGGGAGTAAGCGTCATCGTTGCGGTAGATAACGGCGATCTTGCTTTCAGGCATGTTGGCTGCGATGTAGGTCGCGGAGCCTGCGCCCTGGTTGGGGTCGGTGAAGCAGAGCTGGAAGACGTTGTCCTTGCCCGCGGTGACGTCAGCGGAGGAGGCGGACGGGGTCATCATAAATACGCGCTCTTCATTACACTTGGTGGAAACGGAGATGGAGGAGCCGGTGGTGGTGGGGCCGGCCATGACCTGCATGCCCCAGTCCATGAGGTTGTTGTAGGCGTTGACTGCGATCTCGCTGTCGGCCTGGTCGTCCTCGAACTTCCACTCGACCTGGCAGCCGTTGATGCCGCCGTTGGCGTTGATCTCATCGATCGCGATCTGGCCGCCGTTCTTGACTGCGGTGCCGTAGATAGCCGCGTCGCCGGTCAGGGGGCCGCTGCCGCCGATCTTGAATGTATTGCTGCCGGAGGCTTCCGCGGGAGCCTCAGTTGCGGCAGTGCCGCTGTTGCTGCTGCCGCAGCCTGCGAACAGGCACATACACATTGCTGCGGCCAAAACAAGAGCCATAAACTTTTTCATCTTTTTGTTCTCCTAACTGGAATATATTTATACAAAAAATCAGCCCCGACCGAATTGGTCGGGGCTGATTTGAAGTATACGAAAAATATCAAATCATCGCACCGCTGCCAAAACCGATCGCCTGCTATCTGCGCCGCTAAGTATGCCTATAATTATGCATATGGATACGGTAATAACTCGTACTGCGGCAACAAAAATGGACACTGCGTTAACAGTGTCCATAGTAAGCAGGAGGGCGGTATTGGTGCAGTCGGCGGACTGCTGGCGAGAAGAGCGTGCAGCAGCGGACTCATCTGCGCGAGCGCATGAGCCGGTAGTATTGAAGCTGTTTTCGAAGCGTTCAAACATCTGCTGTATCTCCTTTCGTTTGATGGGCGTACTTTAGCACCGTAATCCGCGGCTGTCAAGTCCCTTTTTTATATTTCACCCGTTTTGACAAAACGGCTAAAAATGCAGGCGTGCTTTTCTACACATTGCACAGCGTCAGAATAACATCGCAAGGTCATGCTGCGCCGCAAGCGGCACTGCATCGACCGGCGATATTATTCTTCCTTTTCCTCGCAAACCCACTTCGTTGGGCTTTGCGAGGAGCATTTGTGCTTCGCACATTGGTCGAAGCTCGCGCCGTTCTGCTGGGTTCGATTTGAGTAATTGGTATAAGAAAGGACGGGGACTTACGGTATCCCCGTCCAGACGTGACAGACTTTCCCGTGCCCGCCGCGAGGATGTGCATTCGCAGCCATGCCGGAGTCTATCGCATACCGCACAGTGCTATGCTCCAATCACTCTACGGTATTGATACCATTGTATATCAAAAAAGCTGGTTTGCATAGGGTAAATTGCAGAAAATACAAAATTTTGAATGATTGCACAAATTCGCAGGGCATTTTCTGTTGAAAGCGGGAAAAATTCCGGAGGCCGCATGGCCTCCGGAACTCTCCGAACACATTTTTGATTATTCGACGCAGTAGACCGTGAGGGTCTTCTCGACGCCGAGGCAGCTCGCCGTAAGCTTGACGCCGCCTGAGATGTTTCCGATGCACTCGACCGTGCAGCTGAGATCGCCCGTCGAGGTAACCGTGAGGTAATCGGTGTTTTCGCTGGTCCATTCGACCTTTACGCCCTGGATCGTGAGCGGCAGGACCTGCGCGGTCAGGTCGACCGTGTCGCCGACGTGCATGGTGAAGTCCGACGTCTTCTCATCGGTGTAGAAGAAGATCTTGATGCTCTCGACAGTCGGCGTCGGTGTCGGCGAAGCCGTGGGCGCGGCCTCAATGATGGGGACATAGTCCGTCACAACAGGGGGAGTCATTGCCGTGGACTTGTTGCTTGAATCACTGCCGTCAAGGCTGGTGCTGACCATAACGATGACAGCCAGAATAACCGCGACGACCAGGATCAAGCCGAATATCATCTGCCATTTTGTGTTCGTTTCAGCACGCTCATAGGAAGCGGTACCCTTGACCGTTCCTGGCGTGGTGCTTGGTGCGCGCCCGCTCTGTGCGACCCTACGGGTGCCGCAGTTGGGGCAGCGGCTGCGCATGGAAGAAAATGTCGCGCCGCAGCGGCGGCATTTTACTTCAGGAATCATGCTCATACAAGTTCCTCCGTTCTATTTTCAATAGAAATGGATACTAAACCACTAATAGATAATACATCTAAATTGCATTTTAGTCAAGGGTTGTCGTGTCCTGGGGGCTGTTTTTGTGCTTTTTTCCGGTGCATATTCCCCACTTTTGCCCCAATTTTACCCATGAGCGCGGTAATATCCGGGGTTCTGTGGGCAAATTCAGGTCTTCCGCCGCAAAATACAGGCACTGTGTTTTATCCGTGCTCACTTGACAGGAACCGCAGAAATGTTATAATTTTTATAACACATCAACATTTACCGGAATCGGACGGGAGGAATATTAATGCCCAAAAGCATCACCCGCATCGTTCTCACCGGCGGCCCCGCCGCGGGTAAAACCACGCTCATCAGCCGCATCCTCAAGGAGTTCAGGCAGGAAGACGGCTGGAAAGTCATCACCATCCCCGAGACGGCGACGGAGCTTATCTCCGGCTTCGGCATCCGCCCTTTCGGCAATTGCGTCAGTATGGAGGATTTCCAGTATTTCGTCATTGAGGATCAGCTGCATAAGGAGCGTCTCGCCCTCAAGGGCGCGGAGATGGTGCCGGAGGACAAGGTGCTCATCATCTATGACCGCGCTGTGCTCGACGATAAGGCGTATATCTCCGACGCGCAGTTTGCAAAAACCCTTGCCCATTTCGGCAAGACCGAACAGGAGGTGCTCGCCGGGTATGACGCCGTTCTTCACCTCGTCACCTGCGCCAAGGGCGCGGAGTTCGCGTACAACTACGGCAACGCCGCGCGCTATGAGACAGTCGAGGTCGCGCGCGAGAAGGACGATCTCACCCTGCGCGCGTGGAGCACCCACCCCGCAGTCTATGTCATTGATAACTCTGTGAACTTCGAAGACAAGATCGACCGCGCCATCGCGCAGATATACCGCATAATCGGTCAGGCAGCACCGGAGCCGGGCAAGAAGAAATATCTTGTCGCGATGCCCGACTGCGCCGCGCTCGAGAAGCTCTACGGCGCAGCGCCTGCCGAGATGATGCAGACCTATCTTGTCCCCGTCAGGCAGGACACCGAGCGCCGCATCCGTCAGCAGAAGAACGGCAGCGGCTATCTGTACTTCTATACCGAGAAGCGCATCGCCCCGGACGGGACGCGCTGGGTCACAGAGAAGCCGATCTCCGAGAAAGAGTACGTGGCATATCTCATGGAGGCGGACGTCTCCCTGCACAGCGTCATAAAGCAGAAATATAGCTTTACATATGACAAGCGGCGCATGGAGCTGGATGTCTATCCTTTCAGCTCCGATAAGGCCATCCTCTTTGCCTACGGTGCGGACCCCGGCCGCCTGCCGCCGGAGATAAAGATCCTTAAAGACGTGACCAGAGAGGCCGAGTATAAGAACCGCGCCCTCGCCGGGAGCCAGCGCCTGTAAGGCCTGACCGCTGTATCAAAAATTTTTTGCTGAAGTCGACAAAAAGGGGCTTGACAAATTAGCGAAAGCGCACTATAATCCGCACATATTGAAACGGCAAAGGCGTCGTGCAGTATTGCATGGCATCTTTGCCGATTTTTATTTTTGATCCCGCCGGCGCTGCGTCCCGGGAAGAAAGACGAGGTAGATCCATGAGCACAGTCACTGAGATTTTCGGCTGCAATGTATTCAACGATTCCGTTATGAGAGAGCGTCTTCCCAAGGACGTGTTCATGCAGGTGCAGCGCTCGATAAACGACGGCAAGCGCCTTGACAGTGCCGCCGCTACGGTCGTTGCAAACGCGATGAAGGATTGGGCCATTGAGAAAGGCGCAACCCACTTCACCCATTGGTTCCAGCCCATGACCGGCATCACCGCCGAGAAGCACGACAGCTTCATTTCCCCTGTCGGCGGCGGCAAGGTCATCATGGAATTCTCCGGCAAGGAGCTTATCCAGGGCGAGCCTGACGCCTCCAGCTTCCCCTCCGGCGGCCTGCGCGCGACCTTTGAGGCCCGCGGCTACACCGCATGGGACCCGACCTCCTATGCATTCATAAAGGACGGCGTGCTCTGCATCCCGACCGCTTTCTGCTCCTACGGCGGCGAAGCGCTCGATAAGAAAACCCCGCTGCTGCGCTCGATGGAAGCCATCAACAAGCAGGGTATGCGAGTCCTCAAGCTCTTCGGCAACACCGACGCCACCTCCGTCAGAACGACCGTTGGTCCCGAGCAGGAGTATTTCCTCATTGATAAGTCAATCCTTGATAAGCGCAAGGATCTGCTCTATACCGGACGCACGCTCTTCGGCGCAAAGCCGCCCAAGGGTCAGGAGCTGGAGGATCATTACTTCGGAGCTATCAAGTCCCGCGTGTCCTCCTTTATGAAGGAGCTCAATGACGAGCTGTGGAAGCTCGGCGTGCTCGCAAAGACCGAGCATAACGAAGTCGCTCCCGCACAGCACGAGCTTGCACCTATCTTCACCACGACTAACATCGCCGCCGACCACAACCAGCTTACCATGGAGCTCATGCAGAAGATAGCGAAGAAGCACGACATGGTCTGCCTTCTGCACGAAAAGCCCTTTGCCGGCGTCAACGGCAGCGGCAAGCACAACAACTGGTCCATGTGCACCAACACCGGCGTGAACCTTCTCGAGCCGGGCGACACTCCCTATGAGAACGCTCAGTTCCTGCTGATGCTCTGTGCGGTCATTCAGGCCGTTGATGATTATCAGGATATGCTCCGCATCTCCGTCGCTTCCGCCGGCAACGACCATCGTCTCGGCGCAAACGAAGCGCCTCCCGCTATCGTCTCCATGTTCGTCGGCGATGAGCTCGGCGCGATCCTTGACGCCATAGAGACCGACACCCCCTACGGCAGCAAGGAGAAAGAGCTTATCAAGGTCGGCGTCCATGTACTGCCGAAGTTCCCCAAGGACACCACCGACCGCAACAGAACTTCGCCCTTTGCTTTCACCGGCAACAAGTTCGAGTTCCGTATGCCCGGCTCCTCCGCGTCCATTTCCGGTGTGAACGTCGTTTTGAACACCGCGGTCGCCGAGTCCCTGCGTCAGTATGCAGATATCCTCGAAAAGGCCGACGACTTTGAAGCCGCTCTGCACGACCTTATCAAGGACGTTATACATAAGCACAAGCGCATTATCTTCAACGGCAACGGCTACGATGAGAGCTGGGTCAAGGAAGCCGAGAAGCGCGGCCTGCTGAACCTGCGCTCCACGCCCGACTGCGTGCCCTATTATCTCAGCGAGAAGAACGTCGAGCTCTTCACCCGCCACAAGGTCTACACCGAGACCGAGCTGCACGCGCGCTATGAGATCAAGCTCGATAACTACAGCAAGGTGCTGCACATCGAAGCTCAGACGATGCTTGACATGGTCTGGAAGGATATCCTCCCCGCTGCCAGCGCCTACACCAAGGAGCTTGCCGAGACTGTCGCTGCGAAGAAAGCCATCGGCGGCGGTATCGACACAAGCTACGAAGAGAGGCTCGCAGGTCACGTGAGCGTCCTGCTCGCCTCCGCCACGAAGAAAGCCGAAGCTCTTGAATACGCGCTCATGGGCGTCAAGGACATCACCGATACCCTCGCGCTTGCCCGCTATTACAGAGACACGATATTTGCCGCAATGAACGAGCTGCGCATCATTGTCGACGAGATGGAGACCCACTGCGCCGCGAAGTATTGGCCGTACCCCTCCTACGGCGATATCCTCTTCAGCGTAAAATAATTTCATATGGAACAGGCTCCCGGAGTTCCGTGAGCCTGTTTACGTTCTTATATCGCAAGAACAGGAGCAGCCGTCTAAGGCTGCTCCTGCTCTGTTTCAAGCGTATATTACTTGGTGGGGTCGATGATGATCTTGCAGATATTGGTGCCGTCGAGCATCATCTGGATGGCCTTGTTGATCTCGCTCAGACCGAGACGGTCAGTGACCATGCGGTCGAGGTGCATCTCGCGCCAATTGTCCTCGAGGAAGCGCACGCCCTGCTCAAAGTCCTCCTGGCTGTACAGACGGTTGCCGATGAGCTTGATCTCCTTGAAGGAAACCTTGCCGATGACAAAGGGATAAGCGTCGCCGGAGAGGCCAAGGCTCAGCATCTTACCGCCGCAGCGGCAGAGGTCGGGCATCTGGAGCACGCAGGAGGGGGCACCGGAGGTATCGTAGACGATATCAAAGCCGTGGCCGTCGGTGACCTCGCGCATGAGATCCATTGCGTCGGTCTCGGTGGGGTTGATGGTCTCAATGCCCATGGACTCGACGAACTTGCGTCTCGGCTCGTTGATCTCGGAGATTATGACGCGCCCTGCGCCCGCGGCCTTTGCGAACACCGCGATGTACAGGCCGACGGTAGCGCCGCCGGAGATAAATATCTTGTCGCCCTTCTGCACCTGAGAGTTGACCATGACGTGCTGACCGACGGCGAACGGCTCGCCGAGGATAGCGACCTCATCGGGGATATCCTCATCGAGCGCGACGAGCTTGTCAACGCCGACCTTGGTGTACTCTGCAAAGCCGCCGTCGACATGGATGCCGAGGAGCTTCAGGTTCTCGCAGACCCAGGGCAGACCGCGCTGGCAGGCAGCGCACTTGCCGCAGGAGATGATCGGGTTCATCAGCACGCGCTGACCGAGCTTGAACTTGCCGTCGTAGCCCTCGGGCAGGGACTCTATCGTGCCGAGGATCTCATGGCAGAGAACGGTCGGGACGGTAGCGGTCATGTGCTTGCCGCGGTAAACGGTAATGTCGGAGCCGCAGACGCCTGCGCGCTTCACCTTGATAAGCGCTTCATTTTCGCCGGGGACCGGCACTGGGATATCGCACAGCTCGAGATCGAGCCAATTTTTCAGAACAGCTGCTTTCATTGCATGATCTCCATATCCAGATCAGATCACGGCTGCTTGCCGATGTAGGCAAGGATACCGCCGTCGACGTACAGGACGTGGCCGTTGACGAAGTTGGAAGCGTCGGATGCGAGGAACACTGCGGGACCCATGAGGTCGTCAGTGGTGCCCCAGCGGGCTGCCGGAGTCTTTGCAACGATGAACTGATCGAACGGGTGACGGCTGCCGTCGGGCTGGCGCTCGCGCAGAGGAGCGGTCTGAGGAGTGGCAATGTAGCCGGGTCCTATGCCGTTGCACTGGATGTTGTATTCGCCGTACTCGCTGGCAATGTTCTTCGTCAGCATCTTCAGGCCGCCCTTTGCAGCCGCATACGCGCTCACCGTCTCGCGCCCCAGCTCACTCATCATGCTGCAGATGTTGATGATCTTTCCGTGTCCCTTTTCGATCATCCCCGGGATCACCGCCTTGCTCACAATGAACGGCGCGTTCAGGTCCACGTCCACCACCTGCCGGAACTGCGCCGCCGTCATCTCGCACATCGGGATGCGCTTGATGATGCCCGCGTTGTTCACCAGAATGTCGATGACGCCCACTTCCTGGGCGATCTGCTTCACCATCGCCTGCACCGCGTCCTCGTCCGTTACGTCGCACACATATCCGTGGGCTTCCACGCCCGCTTCCTTGTATGCCGCAAGGCCCTTGTCCACCAGCTCCTGCCGGATGTCATTGAATACGATGGTCGCGCCCGCCTTCGCCATGCCTTCCGCGATGGCAAAACCGATGCCGTAGCTCGCGCCTGTTACCAGCGCTACCTTGCCTTCCAGAGAAAAATCCTTCATTTCCATTTTTTTGCCCTCCTGCCCGCGCGCGCTTTCCGCCCGCGGCTGTTTTCTGTGCTTTTACCGAAGCTCTGTGGTCGGGATCACGTCCATGTCGTCGAACGCCTGGTTTTCGCCGCCCATCGCCCAGATGAACGTGTAGTTGCTCGTGCCCGCGCCCGCGTGGATGCTCCAGCTCGGGCTGATCACCGCCTGCTCGTTCTGCATCACGATGTGCCGCGTCTCCCTGCCCTCGCCCATCATGTGGAACACCACGTTGTCCTCCGGCACTTCAAAATACATATACACTTCCATCCGACGCTCGTGGGTGTGCGCCGGCATCGTGTTCCATACGCTGCCCGGCTCCAGCACCGTCATGCCCATGGATAGCTGGCACGTCGGCAGCACGTCCGGGTGGATGAACTGGTTGATCACTCGCTTGTTGCTCGTTTCCATCGCGCCCAGCGGCTTTTTCGCCGCGTCCTCGATTTTGATGAGCTTCGTCTCATACGCCCGGTGTGCCGGGGCCGACACCATGTAGAACTTCGCGGGATTCGCCGCGTCTTCGCTGGCGAACAGCACTTCCTTCGTCCCCTGCGTGATGTACAGGCAGTCCTTGTAGCCCAGCTCGTACTTTACGCCGTCCGCCGTGATGCTGCCCGCGCCGCCGATGTTGAAGATACCGATCTCCCGGCGCTCCAGAAAATACTGCGTGCCGAAGTTGTGCCAGATGTCGATGCCCTTGTCGATGGACACCGTCTCTGTAGTGGGCATGCACCCCAGCGTCACCATTCGGTCCACATGGCTGTACACCGCCACCACTTCGTTTGCCGCATACAGGTTCTCGATCAGAAACTCTTTG